>JAEEGL012126862.1_pt1 | contig 22443 bp, 21 predicted proteins | sample 9134231 | NCBI WGS metagenome assembly JAEEGL01 (sample SAMN16246548, study PRJNA631951) | gut metagenome | biome: gut microbiome; feature: rumen; material: fiber-attached | host: Bos | place: Iran: Karaj | collected 2018-10
GAATGAATATAAGATTTGCACAATAGCATAACCTCATTTGCCTCCGCATAAAATCTAATGTCAGGACTGTTCAAAAGAACAGTATCAATAGTAAATTACGGAGGTACAAACATGAATTACAAACCTGAAGGCTGCATTTTCGACAGCATTTACAATCAGAAATATATATCATCAGCCGAAGGACTGAGTGAGGCTATGGAAAAAGGGATAATCCTCGAAGCCAAAGCTATTTTATGTACAAATTCACATGACCTTATAATTGATCTTCCCTGCGGAAAAGGTATTATCTGCCGCGAGGAAGGAGCAATAGGCATTATCGAAGGAACGACCCGCGATATCGCTCTGATATCACGGGTCAATAAATACGTATGCTTTAAAGTAAAATCTATAAGACCGGAAAAAGACGGCGAATTAACTGCATTTCTGTCCCGCAGGGCGGCTCAGGAGGAATGTATTGATGAATACATCTCGAAAATGTCCCCGGGAGATATTATAGACGCACGTACAACACATTTTGAAAAATTCGGCTCATTTGTAGATATAGGCTGTGGTATCCCTTCGCTGCTGCCTATAGACAGTATGTCGGTCTCACGCATATCTCACCCGGCCGACCGTTTCAATACAGGACAGATGATCAAGGTTATCGTCAAAGCAAACGAGAATAACAAGATATTTCTTACACATAAGGAGCTTCTCGGAACATGGGCTGAAAATGCAAAATGCTTCAACCCCGGAGAAACCGTGCCGGGAATAGTTCGTTCAATTGAGGAATACGGTATTTTTGTAGAACTCGCGCCAAATCTTGCAGGCCTTGCCGAGCCGAAGGAATCTGTAAGTGTGGGTCAAAGCGTAAGCGTCTACATAAAAGCTATTCTTCCCGATAAAATGAAAGTAAAACTTATAATTGTAGATGTGTGCAGCGAAAAAGAAATCCCTACCGAAATCAATTACTTTATACGGTCCGGGCATATTGACCACTGGAGATATTCAACTGAAAACTCTCAAAAGAACATTATTACAGATTTCTAAAAAAATGCACCTGTAAATACAGGTGCATTATTATTTGTTTAGTATGCGATCTCTTCAGCGATATGATGAAGCTTTTCATCATATTCCTTGTGCATTGAAAGTGCTTCCTGAATATCGAAATCAACGATCTTGCTGTCCTTGATACCAACAACACGATTGCCTATACCCTGCTCAAGAAGTTCAACAGCATAGTAACCCATTCTTGTAGCTTCTACTCTGTCTCTTACTGTTGGCGAACCGCCTCTCTGTACATGACCGAGAATTGTTGATCTTGCGTCGATTCCTGTCTTTTCCTGAAGCATCTTGGCAATTTCATCTGAGTGTCCAACGCTCTCTGCAACGATAACAACAAAATTCTGCTTGCCCTTTGCCTTCTTAGCGAGCATTGTATTTGCGATCGCATTGATATCATAAGGAACTTCCTTTGTGATGATATCTGTAGCACCGCAGGCAACACCTGTATTTACAGCGATATGACCTGCGCCGCGTCCCATTACCTCAACAACAGAGATCCTGTCGTGTGACTGAGATGTGTCACGGAGTTTATCAGCCATTTCCATAGCTGTATTCATAGCTGTATCAAATCCGATAGTATAATCTGTGCAGGCAATATCATTGTCGATAGTACCGGGGAGACCTATACAAAGAACGCCCATTGCAGAAAGATCAGCTGCACCTCTGAATGAACCGTCGCCGCCGATAACAACAAGACCTTCGATACCAAGCTCGTCAAGCTTAGCCTTACCCTTTGCAACGCCTTCCTGTGTTCTGAATTCAGGACATCTTGCAGTATAAAGAACTGTCCCACCTCTGTGGATAATATCAGAAACGCTTCTTTCGTCCATCTTGCCGTTGTCGCCGTTTAAAAGACCAACATAGCCTCTGCGAATTCCGTAAACTTCCATTCCCTTGCTGAGGGCAGATCTTACGACCGCTCTTACTGCGGCATTCATTCCAGGAGCGTCACCGCCGCTTGTTAAAACACCAATTTTCTTGATCATACATATTCTCCATTCTGCACTTGGCATATATTGTTTAACCCGCAGAAAAACTGCGGCGTAATTCCATACCCTTATATTTTACTACTTTGTGTAAAAAATGTCAAGTGTATTCCTTATTTTTTCGGATAAAACTATTTTTTTGCCCGTTTTTTTACTGTATAAGCCCTATTCTGCTGCTGCCGAATATACTTTTCAAAGCTTCATATGACACTTTTGAAACTTTAAGACTGAGTTTAGAACGAGGCATAACAGTCTTTTTTATATCGGAAAGATAACAGCATACAGCTGTATCTCCCCTGTATTTTTGACAAAGCTCTATAAGCTCCGGAGTTATCGCCGTATCAGCAGAATCCGCTTTAATGCACAGTTTCATATTTGATACATGACGTTCAAACTCTGTTTCTGAGATGATCGCTCCGCACATGACAGTAACACGGTCATCTTTTACAGATAATTTTCCGTTTATAAGCACAACAGCGTCAGTAACGAGTTTTGAGCCGTTTATCATAAACAGATCAGGGAAAACCACTCCTTCTATCTCACCTGTTTCATCAGAAAAGGTTACAAAGCACATTTTATCACCGTTTTTGGTAATATGAAGCTTTGTACTTTCAACTGAGCAGATAAGCTTAACACTTGCTCCGTCCTTCATACCGTCCTGAGCAATAATATCAGCTATTTTCTTGGCATGAAGTATTTCCATCAGCCAGTTATAGGGCGCAAGAGGATGTCCGCTGAGGTACATTCCCGTTGCATCTTTTTCAAGTGAAAGCAGTGTTTTTTCATCATATTCCTGCTTATAAGGGATACGAATATTCATATCCGTTGTATCTTCTCCGTCAAGGAAATTAAGCTGCCCCTCTATAACTCCTCTTGTTCCCGCACCTGTCATGTCCATTATGGACTCATAGCTTTCCAGCATCTGCCTGCGATTCAGACCAAGCCCGTCAAATGCTCCTGCTTTGATAAGATTTTCAAGTGCCTTTTTATTGAGTTCTCTTCCGCCGACACGCTCACAGAAATCCTGCAATCCGTAAAACGGACCACTTTCTGCTCGTTCGCTTATTATCTTGTCTGCAAGTCCGCTTCCCACATTTTTTATTGCGAGGAGTCCGAAATATATCTTCCCGTTAACATAAGCAAAGGCTTTATTACTTTTGTTTACATCGGGCTTCAAAACTTCAATGCCATATTCCTTGCAGGAATTCAGATATTCCGCAAGTTTTGCGCTCATACCCATTACACTTGACATAATTGCCGACATATATATCCCGCGGTAGTGATATTTCAGATATGCAGTCTGATATGCAAGGTATGCATAAGCTGCTGCGTGTGATTTGTTGAAGGCATATGAGGCAAAGCTTACCATTTCATCAAATACTGAATTGGCAATTTCCTCAGAAACTCCATTTTCGGCTGCGCCTTTCACAAAGCTCTCACGCTCTTTCAGCATTACGTCATGCTTTTTCTTCGCCATTGCACGGCGGACTATATCTGCATGGCCGTATGAATAGCCTGCAAGCTTGCGGCATATCTCCATTACCTGTTCCTGATATACCATACAGCCGTATGTATCTTCAAGAATATTTTTCAATAACGGATGCTTGTACGTTACTTTGTCTGGGTGCTTTTTATTCTCGATGTATACAGGGATGGATTTCATAGGACCGGGACGGTAAAGGGAAATAATTACTATAAGATCTTCAAGCCTTTCCGGAGCCAGCTCCATTACACGTGCAGTCATGCCATCGCTTTCAAACTGAAAAACTCCCTGAGTATCGCCCTCAGACATCATTTTATATACTCCCTGATCGTCCGTAGGTATAGAATTAATATCAAAATCAGGTTCAGTACGGTGTATCTCATACACCGTATCACGTATAATCGTAAGGTTGCGAAGTCCGAGAAAATCCATTTTCAGCAGTCCGAGCGACTCAAGAATACCCATAGTATACTGAGTTACTACAGTATCATCATTACGCTGAAGCGGTACAAGATCACTGAGCGGTACAGCCGATATAACAACTCCTGCCGCATGAGTCGATGCATGACGCGGCATACCTTCAAGCTGTTTTGCAAGGTCAATAAGCTTACGCACATCTCTGTTTGTATGATAAAGCGAGTCAAGCTCCTCGCTTTCCTTCAATGCTTCATCAAGAGTTGCTCGCGGATCAATTTCCTTTGCTGTCCTGTCACATAACTGATACGGAAGTCCAAGTACTCTTCCGACATCACGCACGGCAGCACGTGCTTTCAGCGTATCGAATGCGATTATCTCGGATACATAGTCCTTGCCGTACCGCTGAACTACGTAATCCTTGACGCTCTGCCTTCCCTCGATACAGAAATCAATATCAAAGTCAGGCATACTCACTCTTTCAGGATTCAGGAAACGTTCAAAAAGCAGATTGAATTTTATAGGATCAATTCCGGTTATTCCAATACAATAAGCACATAAGCTTCCTGCGCCCGAGCCTCTTCCAGGACCGACAGGAACATTGTGTTCGCGTGCGTATCTGATAAAATCCCAGACTATAAGATAATAGTCGGTATAGCCCATTTGGGTTATGACATCAAGCTCATACTCCATTCGCTCAATAACATTTTTATCAGGAGATTCGCCGTATTTCTTATACATTCCTTTTCTGCAAAGCTGTCTGAAATACTCCTTATTATCCGTAACTCCGTCTATTGTAAACTTAGGAAGCTTTATATTGCCAAATTCAAACTCTACATTACATCTTTCGGCAATAGATACTGTATTGGTAACAGCCTCTTCGTGTCCTTTGAAAAGCTCAGCCATTTCTTCAGCTGATTTAATATAAAATTCATCTGACTCAAATTTCAAAGCATTCGGATCATCAAGAGTTTTTCCTGTCTGGATACAAATGAGAACATTCTGTATCTCAGAATCTTTTTTATTGATGTAATGACTGTCATTTGTAGCAGCAAGAGGAATATTTGTCTCTGCTGAAAGCTTATAAAGAAGCGGAAGTATTCTGAGTTCATCTTTTATGCCATGATTCTGCACTTCGATAAAATAGTTCTTGTCTCCAAAAAGATCACGGTATTTCAAGGCTACAGCTTTTGCTTCATCATAGTGACCGTCAACAAGGAGCCGCGGTATCTCGCCTGCAAGACAAGCGGACAAACAAATAAGACCGCTGTGGTATTTCTGCAATAGCTCAAAATCTACACGCGGTCTGTTATAAAAGCCTTCTATACTCGCAAGAGAAACAAGCTTTACAAGATTCTTATATCCCTCATTGTTCTCACACAAAAGAATAAGGTGATACGGCGATGCATCGAGCTTCGGTTCGCGGTCATGCCTTGTTCTTCTTGCAACATAGACTTCACAGCCTATAACAGGCTTAACACCTGCTGCTTTTGCTGCATTCCAGAACTCAACAGCCCCATACATATTGCCGTGGTCTGTTATAGCTACGGCTGTCTGACCGAGCTCCTTTATCCGCTCAATAAGCTTCTTTATACGGCAGGCGCCGTCAAGAAGGCTGTATTCGGTGTGAACATGAAGGTTAACGAATTCATCATTTCTCATGCTTAACACCTCCGCATCTTATCTCATCTGCAAGCTTGGCAAGCTTTTTAAATCTGTGATTTACTCCCGAGCGGCTCAGCGGCTCACTGAGGTTTTCACCTATTTCCTGCAAGCTCATATCAGTATTTTCAAGCCTCAGCTGTGCTACTTCCCGAAGCTCATCAGACAAGCTTTCAAGTCCCAGTGAACGATCTATAAGCTTGATATCCTCGATCTGCTTCAGAGCAGATTTTACGACCTTATCTATGTTTGCAGCATCACAGTTGGCGATCCTGTTGGCTTTATTTCTTATATCCTTATAGATCTTCATATTCATAAGTTCAAGTGTACACTGAGGCGCACCGATAAAGGTCAGCGTATCTTCGATAGACTCGCTGCCCTTGATATAAACTATATTCTGCCCTCTGCGCAGCATAGTCTTTGCGTTTACTCCGATATCTTTAAGCAGCATAAGCAGCTGATCCGAAAGACTTTTTTCAGGGCAGGCAAATTCGAGATGATACTCCTTTGAAGGGTCATTCACACTTCCGCAGGCAAGAAAAACCCCTGCTGTAAAAACTCCGAGACTATTGGTAGCAATAATCTCGGAGTCTATGACTCTTTCGTTATCTGATATTTTATACTTTTCAAAAACGGCTGCCGCAACTTCGCCGTCTATATCATACGAATGCAGGACCGTACCGTTTTTGCGTATGTGTTCGCTTTCGGAAAGCTCTTTACGGAATACAGCTTTAAAAAGCGACTTAAAGAGCTCTGCCGAAGTTCCGCTTTCACTCTGAAAACATATCTTTTCGCGGGTGAGAGTACGGCTGAACAGCAGCATTCCGTAAAGGCAGGCAAACCTTTTGTCCTTATCATTTACAGAGGAGCATATCTCATGTCTTACATCATTTGAGAATGAAATTTTGACCACTCCCTTTATCAGAATTTTCTGTCCTTTGCTATATCTCTGTGATACTTCTGTACTTTATACTCTTTTTCAATTAGATGATCCGCCATAAGCTCCGCAAAAGTAATAGAACGGTGCTTTCCGCCTGTGCAGCCAAAGGAAATGACGAGCTGACTTTTGCCTTCAAGCACATAAAGCGGTATAAGGTAATCTATAAGATCGGTGAGCTTGTCAAAAAGCTCCCTTGACTGATCAAAACTCATAACATAGTCTCTTACGCAGCTGTCACAGCCTGTATGATTACGAAGCTCCTCAATATAAAACGGATTTGGCAGGCATCTTACATCAAAAACAAGGTCTGCTTCTGTTGAAACACCATACTTAAATCCGAATGACATTACCTTTATGATCAGGGAATCGGAGCTTTTTTCAAGGAACAGTCCTTTGACCTGTTCTTTAAGCTGAGCTGATGTGAAATTAGATGTTTCTATGTAATAATCAGCTATTTCCCTTAGCTGTGAAAGCTGCTCCCATTCATAGTTTATGGCATCATGTATATTTCCGTTGAATTTATCGGAGAGCGGATGTCTCCTGCGGGTCTCCTTATATCGTTTCAGCAGAACATCATGATTTGCTTCAATAAAGAGGACCTTTACATCTACATCGCTGCGGTTCTTCAGCTCCTGCCATGAGCGGAATATCTCAGCAAACATATCGCCTGTTCTGATATCAACTGCCACAGCTATTTTATTTATATCCGATTCGGATTGTCTGCACAGATCAACGAACTGAGTTATCAGCTTTGGCGGGATATTATCAATGCAATAAAAGCCGATATCCTCCATTACGTCCATTACACTGGACTTTCCCGATCCCGACATACCAGTTACAATCAAAAGCTGCATGATATTCTCCTTTTAAAGAGTTTACTGAAGGATCACAGGTTCAAGCTCAAGCTGATAGCCTGTTTTTTCCTTTACAATAGTTTTTACCTTCTCACAAAGTTCGAGTACGTCCGCACAGGTAGCGTACCCTTTATTTATAACAAAACCACTGTGTTTTTCGCTTACCATAGCACCGCCGCAGGTAAGGCCTTTAAGTCCGCACTGGTCTATCAGAAGCGAAGCATAGCTACCCTCAGGGCGCTTGAAGGTACTTCCTGCGCTCGGATAATCAAGAGGCTGCTTTGAGCTTCTTTTTGACATACATTCAGACATAGCCTTTTTAATATCATCTGAATTGCCGGATCTGAGTTCAATAGTTACCGATGTTATTACATTTGAAGTTCCCGAAAAAAAACTGCTTCTATATGAAAGCTGCATATCATCTTTACTAATGGTATGAAGTTCACAGTTTTCGTCTATATATTCTGCTTCAACAACAACGTCCTTCATCTCACTGCCGTATGCACCTGCATTCATATACAGTGCTCCGCCAACGGTACCGGGGATACCAAAAAGATTTTCCATACCTGTAAGTCCCAGCTGCTGGGCACGTACACAAGCTGATGCAAGCAGAACACCTGCATCACATTTTATGGTATTGCCGCTGATTTCCATATGCGAAAAATCGCTTCCGAAAAGAAGTATTACTCCATCAAATCCTTCGTCGGAAACAAGCACATTGCTTCCTCTACCGAGAATACCGTACTTTATCCCGTTGGTTTTCATATACTTTATAAGCTCCGCAGCTGATCCTGCGGAATTGACACTGATAAGCGCCCTGCACGGACCTCCAAAACGAAATGTTATATAATCACTCAGTGAGCACTCAGGTGTGATTCTGCACCCGAGTTTTTCACAAAGCTTTGATAATTCATTGATGTCTATCATTATTTCCCCCTGGATCATTAAAAATGTAATTTTATGTTATCAGAACGCCTCATAATCACGGACAACTTCCTTAGGGTCGGCTTCCATTCCGAGACGGTTAAGAAGCTCACGGGCAGCATTATAGCCCATTTTCTTCTGTCTGTTATTCATAGCTGCGACCTCAAGTATAACAGCAAGGTTACGTCCCGGCTTTACAGGGATAGTAAGTGAAGGTATCTTTACGCCAAGAAGGCTCACAAACTCTGTATCAACGCCCATTCTGTCGTATACCTTTTCGGAATTCCACTGTTCAAGCTCGACCACAAGGTCGATCTTTTCTGTCATCTTAACAGCACCGATACCGAAGAGTCGCCTTGCATTTATGATACCGATACCACGTAGTTCAAGGAAATGTCTGATATTATCGGGAGAGCTTCCCACAAGGCTTATATTGGATACCTTTCTGATCTCAACAGCATCATCGGCAACAAGTCTGTGCCCTCTTTTGACAAGCTCGATGGCTGTCTCGCTCTTACCTACACCGCTTTCACCTGTGATAAAAACACCTTCACCGTATATCTCAATGAGAACACCGTGACGAGTGATTCTCGGAGCAAGTGTAAGATTAAGAAACGCAATAAGACCTGCGATAAAGTTGGAAGTACTTTCCTTGCTTCTGAGAAGCGGTACCTCATATTCCTTTGCAAGCTCAAGCATTTCTGCAAAATAAGGGAGCTCTCTTGTTATTATAAGGGCAGGGATACGCTGAGCAAAAAGGAGCTGAAGGCGCTCTCGTCTTGTCTTTTCGTCAATAGTGGAAAGATAAGCAAATTCCATCTTACCGATGATCTGGATACGCTCAGGGTTAAAGTACTCATAAAATCCCATAAGCTGCAATCCGGGACGGTTTACATCGTTCTCGTCGATCATAAGATCATTTGCGTCTTTATGGATATAGATTGCTTCAAGCTTGAATTCATCGATCAGCTTCTGAAGAGAAACTTTAAAATTATCTGCCATAATAAACTCCATTCTCCGATCAGTTATCGGGAATTATTTTTTAGCCGAGCACGTAAGAATCGAACCCGTATCCGACTATTTCATCCTTTGCATCAAGAAGATCCTGCGTGCTCAGAGTTTCACCCGAAACTCTGACAGCAACATTAAAATCTTCAACGTCCTCGCTTACAAGATCAAGCATTTTCTTCACATTATCAGCAGGTGTTCCGTTAAATTCGTAAATTGTCTCATCTGTATAAACACCATAGCTCAGAACATCAAGATCTATATTGAGGATCACTGAGTTTACCTTCAGCAGCATTGGCTGAAGTATATCATTTTTTCCTTTTAGAAGATCAGAGGCATTCACCTCAAGCATCATAGAAGAGCCTTCGTTCATTATGGTCTCATACATCGTATTTGCAGCCGAAGTAAGAACCATATATCTGTCAGCACTTACGACCTTATCACCAAGATACTCAACATCGCTGGGTCTGAAATCAGGGAAAATAAAATCATAGCATACGACCTTGTCAAAGCCCGCCTCTGCGACCTCTTCAACAATATCATTGTTATAGTTTACAGCTCCCTGTGAAAAAGGATTCATCCATGGCTTTCCACCTGCTTCAACGCTGTTGTCGATCCACTGTGAACCGTCCTCGACCGTAAGATAGCTCATATCACGGAAGTAATTGGGCACAACATTGTCATAGAATGTACTTACAGTCGCAACAGGCTTATATCCTGCCGAAGATATTGCCGAGACAATATCACTAAGTTTGCAGTTTGAACGGACAATACCCGAAGAATTTGCATAATAATTATTTGTGGCGTAGTAGATATCTCCGCCGCTGACTTTAAGAGGAACTTCAATATATTTTATATCCTGATCTGCAGGAACACGCTTCAAAGCAGCTTTTACAGACTGCGCATCTGTAATATCAAGAGGAGCAAGTGTAAATGCACGATATTGCTCTGCACTTGGTACAGGCGGTACAGGCGAAGTCGTTTCTTCTGTAACAGGATCGCCGTTTTCATCTGTCGGTGTTTCATTCTCCGAGACAGTTGATGCAGGCGTGGTATTATCGCCTTTCTTTTTTGAATAGTTTATCAAAGGTTCAGCAACACTGTACCCGATAAAGCCTATTCCTCCGATAAGCAGAACTGTCAGACCTACCGAAAAAGCTTTTCCGACGGGACTTTTGCCATAGTAATTCTTTTCTTTGGTCTTATAGATCTTCCTACCTTTATTTTTGAACTTCATTAATTTACTCTCCTATATCAGTATATTGCGTTCATTTAAGCGAATATACTGCCATTGATATAATTCCAAGATATACAAGCATTGCAGGAAATCCTCTGAAAGCAGAAGGTACCTTTGACGAATTCAGTTTCCTGTAGGCTGCCGTAAGAATAAGTGCTGCAATGATAAAGCCTATTCCCGCTTCAAAACCGGCAGAAACATATTCTCCAAGCTCAAATAAAGAACTATCCATTGCCGCTCTTTTATTAATCGTAAAAAGCGTTCCCATAACTGCGCAATTGAACGCAGATACATGGATATATTTTCGGAAATCCTCAAAATAGCTTCTTCCAACAAAATAAACTGCTGTAAGCAGAAGCACATAGAGTATTCCAACGATCAAAGTATAAAAAAGCAGTCTCAGGTCAGAAAGAGCCGAAGGCAGCGCAGCATCAATACAGTACGCTGCTGCTGAACCGATAGTAGTAAACAGTGTTATAACACAAGCTGTTCCAACAAGATTTTTTCTGCTTCCCGCTGCAATAAATATGGTACTTGTTCCCAGAGCCTGAGACAATATAAGGTTTGCAGCAAGCAGAGTAATAAGATCATTTATCAGAAACACTTGCTTCACCCCTTACCTGTCTGTCATTTTTTGATATAAGTGAACGAATAAACCTGTATGCCCCGCACATAAGTCCGAGGAATATAAACCCTCCGAATGGCTGTGAAAGCCCGTTTATAAGAGTATTAACATCAACGATCTTACTGTTTATAGTGCCGTATGCAAAAAGCTCACGTAGGAATCCTGTCAAGAGCATTACAGCATCAAAGCCTATGATACAGAAGATAAGCGAGATCATCATATCAAGCTTTTTCATTTTAAAGAACTTTGCTTCCGTCTGAAAAACTATCAGCGAATTGACTGCAAGAAGAGGATAATATATACCTATTCTTTCGATGGAATAGGGATAAAACTCCTCTGCCGCAAGCTTTACGGGAATGTAAACCGCTGCGGAAATAAGAGCATAAATAATTATCTTTGCAGTATAGGGAAGTTTCTTCGGAACAAATGAAGAAATAAGAACCGACAAAAAAGTAATTGCTGAAAAAGCATATATCAGTGCCAGCGCATTCCTCAGAGTATCACCGCATATTATAACAGGTGAAATGACCATAAGTCCTGAAAGCACGATATTATCATGAAGAACACCGCCGAGGAGATTTTTTCTGTGACTATTCATCTGCGGATATCTCCTTCCTGTCAGCTGCAGCATCAATTGCTTCGAACGCCTCGGCATTGTGCTCTGAAGCAGCCTTTTCTATTCTCTTTTCAAGATTTTTAAATCCGAGTGAAATAGGTGTAAAGAGTACAGAAACGATCACTATAGCGTTTTCCTTAGCAGCTGTGACCACAAGCACATATGAGATAACGCCTATGAACAGCCCATAGAAAAATGCGTAATAGTTTCTTTTAGGTGCTATTCTTATATCAGAAACAATGTATATCGCAGCAAAAAGCACCATATTCATAACAAGCGAATACTTCAGTGAACCTGCTCTTGAATTTATCATAGGTGTCACACAGGCAAAAAAGCCGACACCGCATACCGTACCGATAAATGCTCCTGCTGAGATACTTCTTCTGAAAATAAGAACTATGGCAGCTACAACAAGGAGCAGTATGCTTACAGCGCCGCACGGTCCGCTGAAGTTACCAAGTAAAAGTTCAAAATCTGTATGATCCACATTTCCTGTCATATTGAAACTGTGAGATGCAGAGTTGACCAGTCCTGTCGGTGTATCAAATATACCTGTCTTAACGTGAGGCTCAGTATATTGCAGAAGCTGATGCCCCCATGAAGTCAGAACAAATACATACGCGGCAGCCGCAGGTGAAAAGATCATGTTCAGTCTCCCGCCAAAAACATTCTTTGCAACAATAACAGCAAAAAGTACAGCTATTACCGCTACCTTATAATCCATTACAGCAGGAAACATCAGAGCAATTATCATAGCATCGGAAGTGCAGGTCAGATCGTCAGCTGTAAAGCGGCGATGCATCATTCTGAGTGATATTATCTCTGCAATAACAGCCGTACATACGCAAACTCCAGCAAGCGCAACCGAGCGAATACCATAATAGAAATATGACATAAGCTCAAGTGTCAGAAGAGTTATCATAATGTCAAGCCAGATAAGGCGTTCTGTTCTTGCTTTTTTCAGCATAACTCGCCTTCCTTGAGAACAGCAGCCGCTGCCTTCATATCATCTGATGCAAAAAGATAACTTCCCGAAACAAGAACATTTGCTCCTGCATCCAAAACTACAGATGCAGTCTTATCATTTATTCCGCCGTCGACCTCGATATCAGTTTCAAGTCCGAGAGAATTTGCTTTTTCTCTTATTTTACGTATCTTGTCAACAGTCTCCGGCATGAAGCTCTGCCCGCCAAACCCCGGTTCAACTGTCATAACAAGGACCATATCCAGATAAGGAAGATATTCATAAACATCTTCAGCAGGTGTAGCTGGCTTTATAGCAAGTGCAGTCCTTATACTGCATTCTCTTATAGCTTTTATGGTTTCCATTGTATCGCTCTGACTTTCGATATGAAAGGATATCATATCCGCACCAAAATCAGCAAATTTTTTTACATATTTTAACGGATCAGCGATCATAAGATGAACATCGAGTGTCATATCGGTCGCTTTTCTCACCTGTTGAAGAACAGGAAGTCCGAAAGTGATATTGTTGACGAATATGCCGTCCATTACATCAAAGTGGAGCATATCAATATCACTTTTTTCAAGTTTTCTGATCTCATTTCTAAAATCGAGCATATCCGCACTAAGTACAGATGCCGAAACATAGTTTTTCAATTTATCACTTCTTCCGCAATTTAAACGCCTGTTTCATGAGGCGATGACAAATCTTTCTAAATCCATACACTATTATTATATAATATTTATCGCAGAACGTCAATATACTTATATTGTTTTTTATTTTATTTTTTTCAGGCACTATAATGCACAAGCATCTGCGCATATTATTATCTATATCACATCGGAGGTAATTAATATGCTTATAGGTATCTTACGAAATTTATTCTTTTTTGCTCTGCACATTGATAATACGTCTGTATTTCCGAAGCCCTTGTCAGGGAACGAAGAAAAAGAATGCTTTCATAAAATGGCAAACGGAGATAATACCGCCCGTTCAAAACTAATAGAACATAATCTGCGGCTCGTGGCTCATATTGTAAAAAAATACGCATCAACAACCGACGAACAGGATGAACTGATCTCTGTCGGAACTGTAGGACTCATCAAGGCTGTATCAACATTCGATCATACTAAAGGTGCAAAATTCGCTACATATGCCAGCAGGTGTATAGAAAATGAAATACTTATGCAATTCAGAGCTGCAAAGAAAACAGCAGGCGATGTATACATAAATGAACCTGTTGAAACAGATAAAGACGGTAATTCCCTGACACTTATGGATCTGCTCGATGACGGGATAGATATCCATGAGCAAGTAGATATTCTTATACGTTCGCGGCAGCTATACTGCTTCCTGAAAGAATGTCTTGATGAACGCGAATTTGAAATAATCGTCTATCGCTACGGATTATACGGAACTACGCCGCACACGCAAAACGAGACTGCCAAAAAGCTTTGCATATCGCGCTCATATGTATCAAGGATTGAGAAAAAATCTATCCTTAAATTAAAGAAAATGTTTGATAATAATGTACTGTAAAGCAACTAATGCCGTATTGCACGATAATAAAATCTGTGATATAATTTATGTAACCTAACTTTCAGGAGGAATACCATGGATATACTTGTAACAGGCGGCACAGTTTTCGTAAGCAGATATACTGCCGAATATTTTTCAAAACTCGGTCATAAGGTATATGTGCTGAATCGCGGAAGCAGACCTCAGCCTGAAAACGTTATACCGATAATTGCAGACCGTCATTCTCTCGGCAATATCCTAAAGCCATTTCACTTTGATGCAGTTATAGATGTGGCCGCATACAATGCAGATGATATCAATTCTCTTCTTGACGGAGCAGGAAACTTTGACAAATATGTCTTTATAAGTTCAAGTGCAGTATATCCCGAAACTTTACCGCAGCCTTTCTGTGAAACAATGCAGATCGGTGCGAATTCTATCTGGGGCAAATACGGTACAGATAAAATCACTGCCGAAAACGCTCTGAAAGCACGTATTCCCGATGCATATATCATCAGACCGCCTTATCTTTGCGGTCCGATGAACAATCTTTATCGTGAAGCTTTTGTTTTTGAATGTGCCGAAAAGGGGCTGCCTTTTTATCTTCCAAAGGACGGCAGTATGAAGCTTCAGTTCTTACATATAGGCGATCTTTGCAGATTAATCGAAAAGCTTATTACTTCAGGCAGTTCAGAACACATATTAAATACAGGATATCCTGATGCTGTAAGTATTAAGGAATGGGTCACACTCTGCTATAACATCGCAGGAAAAACACCTGTTTTTAAATATGTCGGCTCTGAAATTTCTCAGCGAAGCTACTTCCCTTTCTACGATTATGAGTATATTCTCAATGTTGACCGTATGAGCAATATTGTCAGCGATCTCACTCCACTGGCTGAGTCTCTTCGTCAGTCGTATGAATGGTTCAGAAACAACCGAGACCTTATATTCAGAAAACCTCTGCTCGAATTTATAGAAAATGTTCTAAAGAACTAAAACAATACATTATAAAAGAAAAGTGCACTATTCAGCTATCATTTGATTGTACAAATTGCACAGTGACATCTTTCAAAAAATATGTTATAATGTTTCTTACAGTGTTTTTTGGAGGTGTATTCGTTGGAATATAAAGTTAACTGCGGTATATGGGGAGCAATGTTCGGAGTTCCCATAATTGTCGCCGACAATTTTCTCAAATTGGCTTCAGGCGATCAGATCAAAGTGCTGCTGTACCTTTTGAGATGTTCAGGAAAAATATGTACAAGTGAAGAAATATCAACGAATACAGGTGTTACAGTTCAAGCCGCAGAAGACGCTGTGCTTTTCTGGCAGCAGGCTAATGTTATAACTCCTCAGGGGACAATTTCTCAAGCTGCTGCAAACCCCATAATGATACAGCCGAATACAAATGAAGTCCCCGATGCACAGATCGAGTCTTCTGCTCAGCAATTTCAGCAGCCTGTTGCAAATGCGCCCGATCATAAGGTCAATCTCAGCGGAGGAGAGATAGCTGAGATAATGAAAGACTCTCAGGATATAAGAGATCTTTTCAAGGTTGCAGAGACAATTATAGGCACACTGAAAAACAGTCAGATGAATTCAATAATCTGGATGTACGATCATCTGGGATTGAAAAAGGAAGTTATCATAATACTTCTTACATACTGTGCTTCGATAGAAAAGACAAATACTGCGTACGTTGAGAAAATCGCTTCTGCATGGGCAGAAAACGACATAAACACTATGGAAGCTGCACAGGACGAGATACAAAAGCGAAATGCTGCGAAAGACTATATTCTCAGTATTATGAAAAAATTTGAAATGAACAGACGTCCTACAGCAAAGCAGGCGGAATTCATTGAGCAATGGAAAAATGCAGGCTTTAATATTGAACTTGTACACTACGCATATGAAAAAACTATCGAACAGATCAATAAATTAAGCTTTGATTATATAAATAAAATACTTCTTTCTTGGCGTGACAGCGGCTTTATGACTGTCCAGGACGTAAAAAACGCCGAAAGCGATTTCAGAAAAAACAAAAAAGGTACTCCTTCCAAAAAAGATGTTAAAGACGCTGATGTGGAGGAGTACGAATCAATTATAAATCAGTTCTTATACTGAGGAGGTAGAAAATGGACAGCTCTATTTTTGATAAAGCTCAGTCTATATTAACAAACAGACGCATGAAAGCTGTCAGCGAAAATGAACAGCGCATAAGTGAAGTAAATAAAAAGATACCTCAGATACGCGAGATAAATGAGGTGCTTTTCAATACGGGAAAAGAGCTTATTTCCATTATTTCCAACGGCAGAGGAAAAGACGTAACAGATAAGATCGAGCAGCTGAAGCAGTATAACCTCGGTGCACAGGCAATGTCACGAAAAATCCTTGTCGAAAACGGATATCCCGAGGATTACCTTGATATGCATTATACCTGTCCTAAATGCAGTGATACAGGATATAACGGGAATAATTTCTGCGATTGCTTAAAAAGCCTTTGCGGTAAACTTGCGGCTGATGAGCTGAACAAAAATTCCCAGCTCAATCTATCTAATTTTGAAAGCTTTTCCCTTTCATATTATTCAGGCGAGAATTATGTTGCCATGAAGAAAATACTTGAATATACCATGCAGTATGCCGCAACTTTTTCACAAAACTCCAAAAGCATACTTATGTTCGGTCAGACAGGGCTCGGAAAAACTCACCTTTCACTGGCTATTGCAAACAAAGTCCTTGAAAAGGGATACAGTGTAATATATGATTCTGCCATCAATATCCTGAGAAACATCGAGAAAGAGCATTTCAGCTATGAGCATTCCTCAGAAATGATAGATCTTGTAATGAATACCGATCTTCTGATACTTGATGATATGGGTACAGAATATGAATCTCAGTTTTATAATGCAACCATATACAATATCATCAATACCCGTCTTAACTGCGGAAAGCCTTCGATAATAAGTACAAATCTTGATTTTGCAGGAATCGCTCGCAGATATGACAAACGTGTTGTTTCCCGTATAGTATCAATGTATTCGTGTCTTGAATTCAAGGGAGATGACGTAAGACTTCAGATCAGAAAAAACAACATATAAAAAGGCTGCCTTTACGGCAGCCTTGATTTTTTATTCAGTATCATAATTGAGCTTGAAAGGAGAATATCTGCTGTATGCAGTGTTGTTCTTCTTAACAGCAAAGCCTTCTGCTATGCCCTTCATCATATCCTGAAAATCCTTGTAATAACGCTCACTGAGAAGTGAATTGATATTGTCCTCGTTCCAGAGATCATCGTCTGTCATACGCTCTTTGATATCAGCCTTGATAACAATGTATATCGTATTATCATCATACTGGTATTTTTCAGCCTTGTAATCTGTCAGCTTGCTGAAAATATAATCGTTGTAATCCTGCTGTGACTTCTTGGCAGCTTCCTGATCAGCCGACAGTGTAGTTGTTGTAGTATTTGAATCGTTATTTTCTTCAGCAACTGTAGTTGTATACTTTGTTACAAGCACCTCATTTGCATAAGGATCTGTTGTAGTTGTGGTTGTTGTTTCATTTGAAGCAGCAGTAGTTGTTGTCGTAGTAGTTGTAGTTACTGTCTCGCCTGCTTCCTTTGCAGCCTTTTCAGCAGCTTCAGCTGAACGCTTTTCAACATACTTATTGTATTCTTCTTCACATTCGTCTATCTTCTGAAGCTTTTTAGCATTTGTGCTCTCAGAATTGATATCCTTTACATATTCGTCAGCCATTTTGTTGAGTGTACGCTTTTCATCAGCATCATACTCCTCGCCTGTATCATCAAGAAGGCTTATTGTAAAATACTTGACTCTTGTCGTCTTATCCTGATAATACTTTTTGAGATCGTCTTCTGAACAGCCCTTTTCTGCGTCGATTCCGTAGTAATGCTCGAAAATAGCCTCTGACTTATAAGAATTCTCGATTATTTTTCTCAGAGATTCTTCACCGACGCCATTAGCGGAATACATTTTGCTCGCGCTGTTTGCGGCAACAATGTTTTTAACTTCTGCCAGATCATCTGAAGAAAGCTCTCCGCCGATCTTTTCAAATTCCTTTTCGTTTGCAACAAAATCCTTACAAGCCTGTGTTGCCTGATCCTGTATCCATTCAACAGCACCCTTTGATTCAAATGTTGCATTCTTGACATCTTCCAGAGAAGGCATCTGTCCGTTCTTTGAGTAAAGCTCATACTGTGCAGTATTATAAGCATATATCTCATTATAAATAAATACGCCTGCGGGTACTTCATATCCATCAACAGTAAGAGCTGTCTGTGAACTCTTTCCGAATGTAATTGCCTCAGGTGCGCCGCAGCTTGAAGAAGCAGCAGCAAGTGCAAATGCCGCAGCAGCTGCAGCAAACTTGTTAAACTTATTCATCTGTAAATTCCTCCGATATAATTGTAGATTCCAGATACTGTTTTATTATACTACTTTTTTTTTAATTTGTCCATAGTAAAATGAAAAATTTTTCCAAATTATCACGAAACTTCCTTATTAAATATATTATCTTAAATATTTTTATGTTATTTCCTTGACTTAATGACAAAAAAATGATACAATAACTGTATATGCTTTATTTTAATAAGGAAGGTGTCTGTATTGAACGTCAAACTTTTATCGTATACTCCCGACGCTGAAAAGCTTATCGCCACAGCTGCTAAGCTCTGCTATTCAAGCAGCGATATAGGAACTCTCAGAGACGGTCTGACTGATGAAAAGGTAGAGAACTTCATTGATATGATAGTTTCCATAGGACACGAAAGCGTTACGGAGCACGTTAGCTTCACTTTCGGTATCGAAGGTATTTCGAGAGCCTGTTCACACCAGCTTGTCAGACATCGTATTGCTTCATATTCTCAGAAGAGCCAGCGTTATGTAAACGAAAACGGATTTGAGTTCATTACCCCGCCTGCTATAGAAGAACTTCCCGAAGCTAAGTCAGAGTATGACAAGGCTATAGCTGATATAACGGAAAGCTATGCAAAGATAGCAGATCTCCTTACAGAAAAGCATACAAAAGAACTGATCGCTCAGGGGCTCGATGAAAAAACAGCTCGTTCAAAGGCGGTGAAGCTCGCAAACGAAGATGCTCGTTTCATACTTCCAAATGCCTGCGAAACAAAGATCGTCGTAACTATGAATGTACGTTCACTGTTCAATTTCTTTCGTCATCGCTGCTGCAATCGTGCACAGTGGGAGATAAGAGCCGTAGCAAACGAAATGCTCAGGCAGTGTCTTGAAGTTGCCCCCCATGTCTTTGCTCATGCAGGTCCTTCATGTGTTGCCGAAGGAAAATGTCCCGAAGGAAAAATGACCTGCGGCAAGATAAATGAAGTTAAAAAGTTTTTTTCAGCCATGAAATCAAAATGAACCTGCGGAGGAACAATGCTTGAATTCAGAGATATAGATATCAGTGATAAGGAAAGAATAACAGCTGCGCTCAGAAAGTCACAGTTCATGGGATGTGAATACAGCTTTTCAAATAATATGGCGTGGAAAACACTTGGCGACTCAAAGATCTCTTTCTATAAGGATTTTTATATCTGCTGTTCATTCAGGTCAGATGACGATATCCCCAGATTTTTCTTTCCTTCAGGTGAAGGTGATCCCCGTGAAGTCATTTCTGAAATGCAGAAATATTCCGAAAGCCTTGGAAAGCCGCTCAGAGTTGCAGGCATTACCGAAAAAACACTTGATATGCTCACTGAAGCTTTTCCCGACCGCTTCTCGGTAACTACCAACGATGCCGACTGGGATTATATCTATAATGCTCGTGATCTGATAACTCTTTCAGGCAGAAAATATCACAGTAAACGCAATCATCTCGCGCATTTCAAAGAACTCGGTGCTGAATTCAAAATGATGACAGAAAATGATTTCAATGACTGTATAGCATTCAGTGCTATTGAGTATAACAGTAAATCCGATAATCACGATCATTCATATGCAGCCGAGCAATACGCAATAAACACCTTTTTTAACTATTTTCATGAACTTGATCTTAAGGGCGGTGTTATACGTATAGGCGGCAAAGTCGCTGCATTCACTATAGGAGACCGGCTCAATGATGAGACTTTCTGTGTTCATATTGAAAAAGCTGATACGCAATACGACGGTATGTATGCAGGTATAAACAATTGTTTTTCCACAGAAGCTGCCGCCAAGTATAAATATATCAATCGTGAGGAAGATCTCGGGATAGAAGGGCTGCGCAAAGCTAAACAGTCATATCACCCCGCATTTCTTCTGAAAAAATATATTGTAACTTTTAAATGAAAGGATAAATAAAATGATATACGTCTTTCTTGCAAACGGATTTGAGGAAACCGAAGCTATCGCTCCTATTGATCTGCTCAGACGTGCAGGCAAACAAGTCATAACCGTAGGCGTTGGTGATAATATAATCACAGGTTCACACGGTATACCTGTTGTGACAGACACAATAGCTCAGGAAGCTTCTCTTACAGATGAACTTGAAATGATCGTTCTCCCCGGAGGTATGCCCGGAACACTTAATCTTGAAAAGTCAGAATATGTTCAGGCAGCAATAGATTATTGTGTTTCAAACAACAAATACATCGGTGCTATATGTGCAGCACCTTCAATACTTGGACATAAAGGACTCCTTAAAGGCAAAACCGCTGTATGCTATGAAGGATTTGAGACTCAGCTCGACGGCGCTGTTATCGGAAACGGCGGAGTTGCTGAGGACGGTATCTTTATTACAGCAAGAGGCGCAGGTGTTGCCATTGATTTTGGTCTGAAACTTGTAGAAAAGGTTCATTCAGAAGCAGAAAGCCAGAGACAGCGTAAAGCTATTTTATGTGACTGATATGGATAGTAAAAAAGAACTAAGAAAAGAATTTTCTCATCTTCGAGCGGAGATCCGTGATAAAGTCTCAAAGGATCTTGATATCACAGAAAGACTGCTCTCGGAAGAAAAAATCGAAGAAGCCGATAATGTTCTGCTCTATGCCTCTTTTGGTTCGGAAGTAGACACGTATCTGCTTATAGATAAGCTTATTGAAATGGGTAAAAACGTTGCACTTCCGAAATGTGATTCCGAACGTTCAATGACTTTTCATCTCATTGAATCAGTAGCCGATCTCCATGAAGGTATGTACCGTATTCCCGAACCCGACAGTGCTCTTCCGATGCCTGTTATAACCGACAAGACTGTCTGCATAATCCCGGGGCTCGCTTTTACCGAAGAAGGTGGAAGGCTCGGATACGGCGGAGGATACTACGACGAGTTTATTTCTGAAAATCCCGATATTTTCAAAATAGCTCTTTCCTATGAAGAACTCATAGTCAAGCAGCTTCCTCTTATGCAGCACGATCTGGTCGTAAATCTTATTGTAACTGAAGAAAGGACGGTGCTCTGCAATGGCTGATAACAACAATAACGATGTTATCAATGATATACTAAATCAGCTGGATCAAGCCAAAAAGGCTAATGAAGCAGAAGCAGCAGAAAAAGAAACAGAAATAAAAGAAGAGGCTAAGGAAATAAAGCCTGAAGTACCTGTCAGAAAGTCAGTATCTCATGCAAAAGAGCCTGATATGCCGGTCAGAAATGTTCCTGTCGAAAGAAGGCAGGAACCTGAACAGCAGAGAATGGAACGCCCTGTTCCTCCGCCTGTTCAGCAGGAAGAATTTCATCAGCGCAACACAGCTGCTTTAAAGCGCAATAACGCTCACCACAAGAAAAAGAAGAAGAAAAGAAGCCGTTTACCTGGTGTTCTCATTCTTACCGTGTTTATATTTGCAGTATCAATATGCCTCTCTCTGGTAATAATCGCATTCGGCAGAGATATGTTCGGCATTGGCAAGAGCGATAATATAAAGCTTATTAACGTTCCCGAAAATGCTACTACAAAGGAGATATCCGAGCTTCTTTATGATGAAGGCATTATCAATTCTCCTAAGTGCTTCCAGCTTTTCACAAAGTTCAGAAAATCTGCGGACGTTTATCTCGCAGGCGAACATTTTGTAAGCCCGAGCATGGCATATGAAACTATCATAAACAAGCTTACGAGCGTTGAGGAAGAGTCACAGAAGGAAGCAGTATCAATAACCTTCTATGAAGGTATAAACCTTTATGAAGCAGCTGAACTGCTCGATGACGAAGGTGTCTGC
>JAEEGL013579003.1_pt1 | contig 22443 bp, 19 predicted proteins | sample 9134231 | NCBI WGS metagenome assembly JAEEGL01 (sample SAMN16246548, study PRJNA631951) | gut metagenome | biome: gut microbiome; feature: rumen; material: fiber-attached | host: Bos | place: Iran: Karaj | collected 2018-10
CTCACACGAAGTAAAGAGTGATGAGGAAAGAGGAAACAGGAATGAGATTACTCCCAACCTTAAAGCCTTTTTCAGTCTTTTAGAAATATATGTATTCATAATTGTTATTTTTAATTCAACTGTTAATATAAAATTACTTCTTTACGATATCGCTTTCTTGGCGGATAAGTATCTGCCAGGTGTTGTTGTAACGGGTGAATATGCCTGTAATGTCAACTTCTCCCTGTGGCAGGGGCTTGTTGGCAAAATCGGCATAGGTACTTGTGCGAACTACCATGTAGTTTGAGGATATGCCCTGCAATGCACGATTAACGCAGTTTGCTGCGTCCTTGTCGCTTTCTGGAGCATAAACCCTTTTGCCATTAGCACTCTGGAACTTCACGCCCTTGATGGTCATCAAACGTCCGCAGTTCTCTGCGATATAATCGCTGTTGCTGACTTTTGTCTTGTCGAACTCAATAGGTTTAACACCCTTAAGATCGAGCATCTTGAAATGCTGTTGCCAAAGCGCGCGGGGCATACGGCTTACATAACTCCTACCGTTCTTGTTTGTGTAAGGAGTTCCAATCTCTGGTTGTTTTCCATATGCACCAAAGTAGAGGTCTTGTAATTCCACAAGAATCTCACGACCAACCTGGAGTTGACCGTAAAGTCCACCTTGTGCAATACAGATGATGATGGAACCTGTGCCGTCCTCGATACCTATCTGATTATAGATGTTACCTTCGATATCGTTTCCTGTTACCACACCCTTAATCTGTGTGGGTTCTGTAATCTGCTGGTAATTCGCATCAGTAAGGATGGCGGAGGCATATTTCTGTTTCAACTCTGCGATAGTTACGACGTTGGTCTCTGTAACGGCCTGATTACCGTATTCGCTGCCGTCGGTGGCCGGGATGTCCCAGTCGTTGTCCATACATGATGCGAACAGACAGCAGGCTATTGCTATAATATAATAATGTATATACTTCATAACGTCTTAGAATTTATATCCGATGTTCAACATTCCGTTAATTCCGTAGGCGTAGTATTTCTTCGGATTCTTAGCGAACTGGTAGGCTCGCGTGTTGCCGCTTCCTGTGTAGTCGGCGCGGCTCTGCTCATAGCCACCAGTGACGATATTCCGATTGTTCGTAAGGTTGGTGATAGAGAGGTTGATGCTTACGGAGCGTCCGCGCTTCAGACGGAGGCTGCGACCTACTGACAGGTCGAGCATGAAGCCGCCGTGACCCTTCTGCTGAGCTATGGCATCCTCTCTGATGTTACCTTCGTTATCGTAAACGTCTCCGAATACCTCCTGACGCCTCTTCAGTGTAGAGGTGTAGCGGTAGCAGGGAGAGTAGGAGAGGTAGATGCGGTCGTACCAGTTGCAGTTGAGGTCGACGAACCATCCCCACTTATGATAACTGAAGATAAGGCTGGCTGCGGTGAGAGGTGTGCTTGCCTCGCGCATGTCCTTATTATAGACAGTCTCTATCTGGTGTTCGTTGGCATCGTTGAAGGTACCGCTGGTAGAACTCATATACCATACGTTGGCATTGCTGGTGTTCTTTGCCTCACTGACAGTACCGAGGGTCTTGATGTTGAACTCGTTGGAAATCTTGAAGTTGATACCCCACTCAATACCGTAGTAAACTTTGTCGATACCCGTCATCGACACGTATGAGAACGAGTTGATGTCGTCGAAATAGAAGTTCTGCCACTCAGTGATGTCCTTGATTTTACTGTAGTATCCGTTGATGTTTGCCTTCATCCAAGGCAGCTGTATCTGGTAGCCGATCTCAGTGCTGAGCACCTTCTCGTTCTTCAGGTTGACCACGAAGTCGTTGCTGATCTCAGGAGAGACGAATGCTGTTGATGCCTGAGGGGCGCGTAGCTCGTAGCCTACACCGAGGGTGATGACGTTACCACCGCCGATGTTGTAGGTCAGGCCGGCCTTTCCACCACCGTCGAGGAAGAATGCTGACTTGCTCTCACCCCAGGAGTTGCCGACGGCCATACCGTTTTCCATCTTTCCGTCGCGTGCTATTTGTGTGCCGCCTATACGTCCACTAATAAAGGTATGTGTGCGCCCGCGATCATATTTATAAGAAGCCCACCAGTTGGCTTTGTCTACGAGGATGTTGTAGTCATGACCGAAACGGTCGCCTACACCAACGTAGGCATTCGGGTGTCTGACGTCATACTGTATTCTTGGGTCGTCAGCAGAATATTTGCCGAGGGCGTAGGTGTTGATGTTGTGGAACGAAAGTGCGCCTAAGAGGTCTTCCATCGTCTGATAGTGCATGCCCTTATTGGTGGCAGCGTTGATGCCGGTGTTGAATGACGCGAAACGTCCGAGCTCCTTCTGGAGTGCGGTAGAGATGGTCAGATTCAGATTGTCGTTATTACGTGCCTGAATGAAGTACATCGCGTCAGAGCCTTGCAGCGTAGCCTGCTTGTTTGAGAAATACAGCTGGTCGAAGTTGATCTGGCGGTTCGCCTTGTCACTCATCCAGAGATCTTGTACGCGCCTGAAGTCCCAGACACACTGTGCCGTGCGGTTGGCTAGGTCTGTCTCATCCCATACGTTGTAATAGCTCGATGGCATATTCTTCCAGTAGTCGGGCTGAGGATTGTCCGAGTTGTTATAGTTCAGACGTGTGCTCTTGTATCTGGAGTAGCGACCAGTGACTGTCGTTGTGAGCTTCGCCGTGGGGTTGATCTGCCAGTCCCATGTGAACAGTGCTGTCGGCGCCCAGTCTGTGACGACACGTGAAGAGCGCTTCTTGCCGTCCTGATAGCCCCAGTATGGGTTGTAGTAACGGTCGTTGGCCAGCCAGTAAGACTCGTCGGTACTTGCACCCTGCGATGCGCGCTCTGTGGGATTACCCCAGGTGACGAGTGACACGCGGTGACCGTTGTTGAAGATCTTCTCTAAACCGAGGAAGTAAGAGAGTGAATTGTAGAATGTTCCCTCAACGTATCCTTCGTTAGCCCATCGGTAGGTGAGGTTGGCTGAGAAAGCCCAGCCGTTGGCTGTCACACCCGAGTTGTAGGTGTACATCGCTCTCACGCGATAGTTACGGTTGGCACCGGTGAGCGTGATTCGCTGGCCCTGAGCCATTGCCGACGGACGGAAGTTGTAGTTGTTGGAACCCGCCATCGCCGACATTCCAAAATTGTTGATTTCAAATGGCAGTGAGTTTTCCACACCACGGGTCTGCTGGTTAAGACCGCCCACGAGAGAATAACGGAACTGTCCCGACTCCATATCGTTCATCGGAGCGCCGTTGATGTAAATCTCATTGTACTTCTGGTTAAAAGCACGATACCTGAAGCGTACAGGGCTGAACAGATATCCCACCTGTGAGGCGTAGATATTGTTGTTCGAGTGGATGATGGTCACGTTCTGCGACATGTCGTCATCCTCGCCCAACTGTGCTTCGGTGAAAGTAAATGCCTGTTCGTCTTGAATGGCCGCCTGGGCAGCGGAGTCAGAGACTTCCTGAGCCAGTAGCGGAGCGGCAATGACGGAGGCGATAGCAATTAGTTTTAGCCTTTTCATCATAAGCGTAATTTTAGTTAATAATATATTTATGGGGCAAAGTTACAAAAAAAAATCGATTCAGCATACAAGTTTCGAAAAAAATATGTATCTTTGCCCCCATAAAAACGTGTTTTATATGAAAAAGTCTAGATTATTACTGCTAACATGCCTCATTTTGATGGGCATGAATTGTGCAATGGCACAGAAGAAGTATTCTGTTTATGGAATCGGGTTCTACAATCTCGAGAATCTCTTCGACACTTGTCATGACGTGGGTCATAACGACTATGAGTATCTTCCTGAGGGAACTAACAAGTGGACGGGACTGAAATACAGCAACAAGCTCCGTAACATGTCGCGTGTTCTCTCTGAGATGGGAACCGACAAGCTTCCAAGGGTTGGCTGTGCTGCCATCGGTGTGTCTGAGGTTGAGAATGCCAAGTGCCTTGAAGACCTCTGCAACGAGGAGCCTCTGAAGGCAAAGAACTTCCAGTTCGTGCATATTGAGGGTCCCGATCAGCGAGGTGTCGACTGCGCATTGTTGTATAATCCGTCGCTCTTCACCGTTCGTGACGTGAAGCTCGTACCTTATATATATAAGTTACCGCAGGATTCGATGCGTGCCACTCGTGGATTCCTCGTTGTCAGCGGAACAATGGCCGATGAACATGTGACAATCATCGTCTGTCACCTGCCGTCGCGTGGCGCAACGTCTTTCTATCGTGAGGAGGGAGGCGCTCAGGTGAAGGTGGTCAAGGACTCACTAATTGCTGAGGATCCGAATGTGAAGCTGCTCGTCATGGGCGACATGAATGACGACCCGCAGGACAAGTCTATGGCGAAGTGCCTGGGTGCCAAGCGTAAGATGAACGAGGTGGGCGACGGTGATATGTATAACCCCTGGTGGGATGTGCTTGCATCGGGTACCGGTACGCTGATGTACAACGGCGCATGGAACCTCTTCGATCAGATCATCCTTTCGCCAAGCCTGCTCGACAGAGACAAGACAAAGGACTATTCTACCCTGAAGCTCTTCTCACATCAGATCTTCCGTCGCGACTATCTCTTCCAAAAGGATGGTAAGTATAAGGGCAACACGCTGCGTACACACGCAGGAGGTGTATGGCTCAATGGCTATAGTGACCACCTGCCCACAGTAGTTTATCTCATCAAGGAACAGAAATAGTATGATTATTATCGGCATAGCGGGCGGTTCAGGATCGGGAAAAACCACCGTCGTCAAGCGTATCGCAAAGGTGCTGCCACCACATTGTGCGGCTGTAATACCGCTCGACTCGTATTATAACGACACAACGGACCTTACCCCCGAGGAGAGGAAACAGATCAACTTCGACCATCCTGATGCTTTCGACTGGAAACTGCTGACAGAGCAGATCAAAAAGCTGAGGAACGGTGAAGCTATTGAACAGCCCACCTATTCCTATGTACTCTCAAACCGTCTGCCTGAAACTGTCCACGTAGAGCCGAAGCAGGTGATTATCCTTGAAGGCATCATGACGCTGCACTATAAGAAGCTGCGCGACATGATGGATCTGAAGATTTTCGTGGATACCGATAGCGATGTGCGCCTGATCCGTAATATCCGCCGTGATGTGGTGGAGCGCGGACGTACCGTCGACATGGTGCTCGACCATTACGAGAACGACGTGAAGCCGATGCACGAGCAGTTCATCGAACCAACGAAGAAGTTTGCCGACCTTATTATTCCTTGGGGCCGTGAGAACAAACGGGGCATCGACATCCTCCGTACCTACATCGAGCTGTTCTCAAAAGAGGTCAAGGAAGAAATGAAAAACGAGAAATAACGGGCGTTGAAGCTTAAGATTCAGAGGAAGTGTCAGATGGTAAAGACGGTAGTTCGGTCACATCTGACGCTTTCGTTGTTTCTACAGCCTCCTCTTTGATCTCCTCTGCTACGGGAATCTCCTGAGCCTTCGCCCATCTGCGCTTCTCATTGTGGATTCTGATGGCGTTGATGAGCTCGGTGACGCCATAGAGCAACGTGCACCATCCGAGAACCACCATCGCCATAGCAGCAGGTGCCAATGGTTTGATGATCACAAATAGACCGGCAAGCAGGATGACACTTGGGAAGACCCAGTAGCCGAACCCGATCTTTCCAAACTGACGGGCACTGAGAAGGTTCATAAACTGGTTGATGGCACCCAGGATGAGGATACCACCGATGATATACATCAGGGCTGTGGCAAACACCGTTGGTGTCAGCGCAAGGAGAAGGCCGAGAATGGCACTGCCTATTCCGACGATGGGGAAAGCAGGCTTGTGTACTGTCATCCTGTTGCCTTCTGCATCTGTCAGGTATGCACCGTCGGGCATTGCCTCCTGCTTGTTGATGAGCTTAAGGGTGTGTACGTAGACCACCATTGAGATGATGCCTGAAAGCAAGAAGAGAATGCCGATGGCAATCGTAATCCAGGTGACAGTATTCCCGGGGTACTTGATCAGCATGATACCGATGGCGATGGCGCATAAAGCGCGGAAAACGGAACTCTGAAATATCTTCATATCTGTAATTTTCTATAATTTATGGTGCAAAGATACAAAATAATTGAGAATTTGGAATTGAGAATTGAGATTTATTAGTATTTTTGCAGCAAATTTATGACAATATGACCACTTTATACTTAGTCAGACACGGTGAAACCGTCGATAATGTGAATCAGATTATGCAGGGTCAGACGCAGGGACAGCTCACGGAGAATGGCATCCGTCAGGCAGGGGAGGTGAGAGACCAGATGGCCGACGAGGATTTCTGTGCCGTCATCTCTAGCGACCTGAAACGTTCGATAGACACTGCCGTGATCATCGCTGAGCCGCATCATATCGAGGTGACCCAGATGCCTTTGCTGCGAGAGCGCGACTGGGGCAGCTTCACCGGCAGGTATATTCCCGACCTGAAGGACGAGGTATGGCCCGATGACATAGAGACATTAGAAAACCTCCTTTCCCGGGCCCGCGAATTCATCGCCATTGTCAAAAAGACTTATCCGGGAAAGAAGGTGCTGGCCGTGGGTCATGGCATCATGAACAAAGCCATCCAGGCAGTATATTATGGAAAACAGATGAACGAGGTGCAGCGTATGACCAATGCTGAGGTCAGGATACTCGAACTCTAATTCTCAATTCTCCATTATCCATTATCTGTGGCCTCCGAAGTGCCCACCTCCGTGTGAGCCACCGCTATGTGAGCCTCCGCTACGCGAGCCACCCATGTGAGAACCTCCGCCACTATGTGAACCACCGCCTATGTGCGAGCTGCTGCTACTGCTGCGGGAGGGCATTGAACTGCGTGCAGGTGCAGAGTTGCGTGATGGGGCTGAACTGTGGTTGGAAGCACCGGATGTGCCGTATTGTCTTGACGGACGACTGCCTCCGAACGAACCGTTGCTGTTGCGCAGTGGCGCAGAACGCTCCATGCTGCGGTTGTCGTTGTTGCGTGCAGGCGCATGGTTCTCGTAAGAACGGTTGCTGCGGCTGCCCTCTAAACCTCCACGACGGTTGTTCTCGAATCCTCCGCGACGATTATTGTCGAAGCTTCCGCGACGATTGTTCTCTATCCTGCCGCGATTGGGTCTGCCTGTAACACGCGTAGAGCTGTTGTGATGGGTTCGGAAGTCACCACGGTTCCAGCGGTCATGCATTCCGAAGTGCTCTCTGTGAGGGGCGCGGAAGTGCTCCCTGCGGCCGTAATAGTAGCCATGTCCGCCATGAACGTGCCAAGCGTGCCCACCACGATAGGTAGCGTAGAAGTGCGGGCGTCCGAAGTAGAAATAGTCACGATGTGGGTAACGGGCATAGATGCCGAAGTGCCAGTAGCCAGCCTCCCAGTAGAGCGGACGGTAGAAATATGTGGCTGCCAGGTAGGCGTTCCACTGCCAGTCCAGCAGGATATAGCTGAGGTCCAGGTTCCTGCGCTCCCAATAGGTGCCGAATACATCCGCACGGCCAGTCACGCCCATTAGGTAGTCGAGGTTTATCTCGTAGGCGGCCTCGTACTGCTCGTCGGTGAGATTGAGCTCGTAGGCCATCTTGTCGGTCAGGAACAATGCCTCGTTGCGGGCCTGCTCATAACTCATTGCGTTTGCTGAGACGGTCATCGTCAGCGCTGCGATCAGGGTCATCATCAACTTCTTCATAATCGTATTTTTTATTATTGTTCAACATTCTGTTATCTTTTCACGGTGCAAAATTACGAAGAAAAAGATGCATAATAAAGGGATTTTCCCTAAACAAATCAGGAAAATCCCTAAAGCTTTATTTAGTGATGATTTAATACTTATAGAAACTCCACGTCTGGTTGCCTTTGCTTATCACCAGATTGTCATCATCAAGGGCTTCAATCTTTAGACGTATATTGTTAAAAGGTTTGAGACCAAATGAGTTCTCAACCAGAGCTGTATCCGATGGTATCCCGTCAATAGAATAGCACTGTATGAAAAGGCTGTCGCCCACGTGCTGGAAGTTTCCGAATACCTCGCCTTCAGTGAGATGCCTGATCCTTGTAATAGATCCAGAGAAACTGATATATTTTGTATCACTGCCTGCCATGCGCCACAGGCCTAACAGGTCGCCGGCATCTCCTCCTTCTTGGCATGCTGTGAGGATGACAATTGCAAAAAGCGCTATTGTTTTATAGAATCTTGCCATGATAGCCTATCTTTAAGTTAAATGTAGAACAATCACCGTATATATTTCCTTTATCAAATGCATAAGCACCAGAGAACTCCCAATTACCCAATTTGTATATGCCTTGCATCATGGCATCGAAAGAGTGATGTCTCTTTGGCAATGGCATTGTATATGTGCCCCAGCCCTCACGATACGATCCTTTGATGAGATACGACAGACGGTCTGTTATCTCGCCATTGATACCGATATGCCAGGCTTTTACTCTATTGTCGAGGAATCGCAGATCTCCATTTTTGTTATATATAGGTGAAGTGATAAGAGCTATACCAGGCGTCATACCATAATAGGAGTAACTGCCGTAGAAATTGTGGTTGTAATAATTATCGTCGCCAACGACTTTATCTGTTATCTGACTTCTTATCGGTTCTGGATAATCGTTTGGATCCCAATGAAGGGGGCCACATTGGTTGGTACTTTGGAAATATTCCATTACTGCCCCTCGAATAAGTTGTCTTTCAGGCAATGTGTTGCTATATTGTATACCCCATAGGCCGTCGCCAATATTGCTTTTTCGCACTCCAGAGCCGTCTTCAAAAGGATTGTCAACATACACCTGTAGCTGATGATGCTTGTCGATGTTCCAACCGAATTGGTAAGTCATCACACCGATATGGTTACCAAAACTCCAGTCTTCGGGTGAACCATTTTCAAAATAGTTCCTGTCGCCAAGAGGCAGTATGACATTCAGGAAATCCTTTATCTTGGCAGTTTTCTCTTTTGTCACGAGCACACCATTTTCATATATATGGCTTTTTCCGCCGAAGACGGCTACGTGTTCTATACCTACAAGCACGAAGAATGGTTTTGTGGGATTTGTGCGGAAATATAGATGGGCCTGATGATAATACAATCCTGTTGCATACAAGGGATTGACATCAGGGGCTTTATAAAATGTTTTTTCCCTATAGTCGCTGTCCAATAGTTTGCCAAATCCTCCAGCGAAGTTAGCCTGTACCCATTCTTTGGTAAATGGTAGATTCCAAAAACCGTTGGTGCCGATTTGCAACTGCGGAATGGGTTTTGCATTTGTGCCCTTGACAAATGATCCTATGGAGAGAAGATTATCACGTACCACCTGTTTTTGTTCTCTGCTGCCTGCCTCTATGAAAAACGATTTATACGACAGGTTGGCATAACATTGTTGCAGGTAGACTTTATGGTCAGCATGTATGCTGGCGATGGCATCGACAGAACCTGATAATACAAGGTCTTTTTTGAAAGTATGTTCTATATTGACGGCGCCTCGCAAATACGCTGTGTTAGATCTCGTTCCAACTGCATGATGACGGTTGGTCACTAATTGGTAAGCATTGTAGTCACCTGTGCCGGCAAATGCTTCGGCAGTCATATCATAGGTGACATGGGTCTTCAGTGAGTCCTGGGCTTTTATAGTTCCAAAGCAGAGTAGGCAGGCGGCTGTAAGAATGTGTTTATATTTCATGAGGGCAGGGTTTAAAATATTCTTCCAGATACTATACTCCAAAATGTCTTTGCCAATATGCTAATATCCATCCAGATAGACTTATGCTCAAGATAATAGAGATCCAGTTCCAATCTGCGTAACATCTTTTCCATAGTGTCGGTATATCCGTTATATAGAGTTGCATAGCTGGTTACGCCTGGACGTATCTCGTAAAGTCTCTCATATCTGGGATCAATCTCCATAATCTTGTCGATGTAATATTTCCTTTCCGGTCGTGGACCTATAAACGACATATCGCCAATAAAGACATTCCACAACTGAGGCAGTTCGTCTAAATGGTGTGCACGAAGGAATTTACCAATCTTTGTAAGTCGTGGGTCATTATCTTGCTGTAGTAGTTCCTCACCTTCTTTCTCTGCTTCAACAACCATGCTACGGAATTTGTATATGTAGAAAGGCTTACCCCCCAATCCGATGCGTTCCTGTTTATAGATGGCAGGTCCTCCGCCAAGTTTTATAATAGCATAACAGAATGCAATTAGAGGCGAAAACAGAATCAGACACAGGGCTGATATGATGAAGTCAAATATGCGTTTCATGCCACTTTCTGTTTGAGATTGATACAACTGTTTGTGACACAGTAGATAATAATATCAATAAGTAAGATCCATGTACATCCAATGAGACCAAACAGACAATAATTGAGTCCATCAATTATTAGTGCTATGATAATGATTGATCCTAATGCCTGATGCTGAGACATCCCTGTCCGCATTAGTTTATGGTGTATATGATTCTTGTCGGCTAAGAACAAAGGCTTGTGGTGGCGGATACGGTATAATGTTACTCTTACGACATCGGCAGCTGGCACAAAAAGCAGTGATATCGGTACAATAATCGCTTCAGGTCGCGTAGGCCATATTGCGGTATTGTCCATTGCACACTTCATCGCTAGGAATCCTAATGCAAAGCCAAGGGTCAGACTACCGGAGTCGCCCATGAAGAGCTTGGTGTTCTTTTCTGGATTTCCATGAAGGTTGAAATACATAAAGGCAATCAATGCTCCTATCAGTCCTGCTACAAGAATACAATATGAGTGAATAAACACATTGTTGTAGACAAAATATGCCAGGAATCCTATCAACGCCAATAGTGACAGAGCTGAGGCCAGTCCGTCGATGCCATCAATAAGATTAATGGCATTGTCGATAAACACAATGATAAATATTGTTAGGGGAACACCTATGTAATAGGGTATCTCATTGATGCCAAAGAGACCATAGAAATTATTGATGTATAACCCTGCAAACGGCAGCAGACTAGCTGTTGCTATCTGTGCGAGGAATTTAGTCTTGGCTTTCAAGCCAATAAGGTCGTCGATGATTCCTACGATATATAATATCAACGTCCCTATCAAAAAACTTGCACTCCAGATGTTTACCTTAATATGCTGTTCTTTGGAATAGGCAAAGAATGACAACATGACAATGAATGATGTCATCATGCAGGGTATGAAGGAGATGCCTCCGAGACGAGGTACAAACTCCTTATGTATCTTTCGGGCACTGGGTATATCGTATAGATTCTTGCGCTTGCAGAAGTCAAGGATTACGGGTGTGAAAACAAACCCGCAAATAGTACTAAGAAAAAATGCTCCGAGTAGATATGTTATCATAAGCAAATTCATACTATTTTCCTTCTACTTGACTTCTTAGACATGTTTTCAGGGAAGAGTCCTTGAAGAACTTTTTCTGCCTCGATGTTGGATTTCTCTGATGTGAACATATCCACGATACGGTCCTTGCCTGCACTGGCATATTTATAATATAGGTTTTTCTTTCTTAAAAGTTTGTCGATAGCTGCTGCATAGGCTTTGGCATCGCCCAATGGAACCTCTTCGCCTGTTTGCCCGTTAATGGACACCCAGTTCACACCAGAGCCTTCGATAGTGAAAGTTACAGGAACACTGCCACAATACATGGCTTCGGCAAGTGCGATACCAAATGCCTCTTGTTTCGTGCAAGATGTAAATGCAAAAATATCAGAGGCATAATAGTAGCACCTGAGATATTCATTGGGAATGCGCCCTACGAACTTGACCCTTTCTGACTTGGTGGATTTCTTGAGATTCTCTGTCTCCAAACCTCTGCCGCCAATAAGGATGACGCAGTCTGACTTGATGTACTTCTCTGCCTCAATGAGGTAGTTGATGCCCTTATAAGTGGCATGCCGCCCAACGAAGAATATAATCTTCTTGTGGTTGTACATCCTTCTGATGTCTTCTACTGTTGTTTCATCACCCAACTTCCACTGGAAGTCGCTTTTGATAATGCCGTTAGGTATGACTTTTATCTTATGACGGTATGCGTATATCGGGCTTGAAGGGTGAATATAATTGGGGCTTGTTGCCACTATTAGGTTGGCTTTCTTGAGAATCTTCTTCTCGAAATGGCTGACAAGATGATATAGAAGTCCTTTCCCTAACACATCAGAATGCCAAAGCAATACAAGTTTTGTTTCTGGTGGGGTCAGTTTCAGTGTGATGGGGTAGAGGAATGGATTAGGGCAGTGTAATAGAATGATATCCGGCTGCACTTCGTAGATAATCTTCTTGAGATAATAATAGTAACTGAAGGCAATATCCTGACTGGCTATCTTTATTGATGGCGCAATCCGGTATACCTTAATTCCATTAATGGTATCCATTCTCGTAATACCATCTTGGCTGAAACAAACAATATAGTTGTTGAAGGTAGTGAGGCCCTCTGCCATATATTTCGTTACAGTTTCAATTCCCCCTTCTACAGGGTGGTAGTATTTGGCTATCTGGAGTATAGTTTTCTTCATTTGCAATCATTTTATATTATATAACGTTATTTAAGGTATAAAATTGTATGAATCTATATTTTTTAATAATCAGTTTTTAATAATTAAGGTAAGTTCTATACTTTTTTGTATCGTAACTGACGAATTCTACTCATCCCGAATATACTGAGCATGTATTTTACGACTTGTGTGCAGACTAAAAAACAGTAGAATATCCATGCCTGTATAATGTTACCTCCATTCTTGCGAATCATATATATATAATCTTCTCTTTTCTTAAAAATGGAGTTGCTATCAGTGTTGCCTCCAATACGAAATACTGCAATGTCGATATTCATATAATGGAAATTTCCCCTACCACGTGATACCCGAATGAGAAATTCCAAATCCATGGGGTGTTTAATTTTGGTGTCATACATTCCGAACGTTTTATAGCATTCAGGAGTAACGAACATTCCCTGATGGGCTACATGACGGAAAAAAGGCATGATAGGAAAGTCTGTAGAAGGTATTTCACGATACTTCGTATTGTCTTTGGTATTCCATAGGAAAACATTGCCACAGTATATGTCAGCAATCCCATCAAATTCCTTTGCCACCTTAGACAAGACATTAGGTAACAAAAGATCATCAGAATTTATCATGCAGATAATTTCTCCCGTAGCTAATTTTATACCTTTATTGAAAGCGTCGCTTATTCCATTGTCCTTTTCTGAGATAACTTTAGTAATTTTGTCCTTATACTTATTGACAATGCTCATGGTATTGTCTTCTGAAGCCCCGTCAATTATAATATACTCTATGTTGGGATAGTCTTGTTCTATAACACTGAGAATAGTACTCTCAATGGTCTTCTCACTATTATATGATACTGTTATTATGCTGATTTTCGGACTATACATGCTGTTAATACTTGTTGATTAATAAATTCACCCAAAATAGATATTGAGTAGTGCTATTAGCACATCTGAGCCTCTTGTCTGACAATAAACAGATTCTTTGCGAAAGGGAGTTCTTACCTTTGATAAAAGATTGGAGGAGCGAGAGATTTTCTTTTGGGATATAGTCATAATAGCCTTTCAGGATTTCTTTTGCCCTGCGTGACCTGGACTCCTCGTTGTTGTAAAATCGTTGCCATCTGCGATTCCACTCGTGCCAAATGCTGTATCCTTGTCCGATGGTGTTGTTTGAGTGCTGACGATAAAGGATATGTGGCATGGGGTCAAATATTATCTTTGCCCCAATGGCCTGAGCGATGCTGTATATCCATACGTCGTGCATAGGTATATAGTCAGGGTGGTAAGTGATGACGATATCTCTTAGGGGCTTGTTGATCACCATCGTACATCCTGGGATGAATTCGTAGATAAGTGATTCGCCAAACGTAAGATGAGGATTTAATTTGGGAGATGGGATAGGATTTAATTTGGCATCAGTTAGTTGAGTACAGCTGAAGTATAAGGAAGGAAAATCTTTATTATCTTTTAGATTACTTATTGCAGCTGATAGTTTGTCTTTTTCCCAATAGTCATCCTGATCAGAAAAAGCATAATAGTCCGACTCAGGCGCATCGGACAGTAAACTCATAAAGCTACGAGCTGGCCCTTGGTTCTCACTCTGATAGAAATCCAAGACTCCTCTTTCCTTATATTGTCTTAACAGTTCTATGGTTTTGTCGGAAGAACCGTCATCCCGGACAATCAGGCAGGGATTGACATCTTCCTGGTGGATAATGGAGCTAATCTGTTCTTGAAGATATTGTTCTCCATTATATGTCGACATGAGTATGATAATACTATTATTCACGTTGCTTCCTTCTTATATAGATTTTCCAATAGTCAATAAGAAATGAGATGCTTCTATTTCTTATGGTTTGTGACAATGATTTCCGTAGTGTAGTAAGTGTAAGCGCAATACTGTCAGAAAGAGTGTCTCTCGGATAGTTTACTGCACATTCCAGATAGATTTTATGGCGTTTGGATATGTTTCTGATATCTGTTTCGATGGCGGAGTAATTCTGTATACAAATCAAATCTTTTATTACATAGAAACAATTATAGTGTCTCTTGTATTTTTCAATAAACCTGATGTCCGAGAAGTCAAGCCATACTGCTTCGTCATATCCTCCTGCTTTCTTGAATGAAGAAACAGTTATAAGTATACCACTGTTTATTGGACCTGCTTGCCTAAAAGATACAATTCCGGATATCGTCTCTTTCTGAGGGCATGAAGTCTTCATGAAATAATGGGTAGGAGATATGTATTTCCCAGTGCTAATTCTATGTCTTGGGACAATCATTTGGATGTCGGGAAAATCAATCATGGCTTTCTGATACATATCTAGGGCACCGATAGGAAATTCTGTGTCTTGGTCAAGAAACATCATCCTTTTGTAATGTCTTTCAACAGCATAGCTGCATGCTGTATTATAGGCTTTGCCTAAGCCGGAATTTGTGGTATCCCGGACATAACAGCCCACGGGAACTCGGGTGACTTGCATTTGTGGCGAGTTGTCGTAAACAAACAAGTGTTTATGCTCATCCGGTAATGTTGCTAATAATGTCTTAAAAGATTTAGATTCCTCAATAGTACAGTTATACAGTACTAAAACGAATAATATTTTTTCCTTTTTGTTTATTTGTTCCATAAGCCTGTTGCATTTTTGTTTATCAGTTTCGTAAACTGTATCCTGTTAACAATCATTCCAGGGGTGTTTACAATACACATAACAGCCATAAACCAGATGATATTATTTGTCATCTTTGCGACGAGGTATGCTGCCGGAACGAATAAGATTGCAGCAGCTATGGAGAAAATCAATTGTAGGCGTAATTTCCCGATCCCGTTTATAAAGTAGCTGTATTGCATACTGTATATCAGGATGAAGATATAAACAGCCATAATAATGCTCATTTTAATATCGGTTACTACTCCATTGCCCACCCATAGTGAGTATACCAAGTCGGAGCATAAGATCATAACAAGCAGACCACAAAGGATGCCGATGGTTATAATCCTCAGTTTTCCTGCTGCTTGTCTAATCCATTCAATATCATTTCTTTCATATGCATCGGTAGTGGCATTCCAGAATGGCATGTATATCACGGTGAATATCACAAGCACAATGCTGAAATACCGATAAGTTATCTGAAAGGGTGTTACCAGAGCAGGTGTGAATAGCTTTGAAATGAGAATGTTGGATGTCATGAAAAGAATAACAGTTGCTATCTGTATCAAAAAGAATTGTATTCCTGTGCCAATGATGTTTTTTATTTCTTCTGAACAATAAAGCTTGATGGAAGGTCTCAAATGTGAATATTTAATTGAGAAAGTATATATATATGCAGTGATGTAAACCAGCAATGGGGATGCTGCATTAATAATTGCTATATGAAGTAGTGAATTGCTACCACTCTTATAGATGATAAAAGTTCCAAATAGTGCTATCGTTTGTCCCAATGATACTAACATATTGCTTATGGCTGGTAGCTGAATACCCATATAGAAATTTCCAATCAGTTTGAACACAAAGGTGCTGCAAGTCAGAATGCATGTGACAGACAGAACAGACTCTAAGTTGCTTATTTGTGATGAATCAATATTCAATAACTGATATGTGTCAACGGATAAGATGGCAGCGACTAATAACAGCATAATGGGTATGGCTATTATTGTCAGCATTACGAAAGCAGAAGAGATGAGAATCCTTGCCCGTGGAATGTCATCGTGAGCCAAATAAATGGTTAGTTTGTTTCTCATGCCGTTTCCCAGACCAATATCCATATTGTCAATCCACAACATTATACTACTGATGGTGAGCCATACTCCATTCTTATATTCGCCAAGACAATTAAGTGTAACAGGTACCATAAAAAATACGACAATGGCTGACCATGCCTTGAAGATAAAAGACAAAGCTATATTTTTCTTTAATAGGGAGGAACGCCGTTCGCTATTGTCTGTTGTAATATATTTCATGTGCTATGTCTCGCTGAAAAATAGAACCTTTGGTGAGGATGTATACGAAGAAAGTGTATTGGAGTACAAAAACCATACTTTGGAAAATATTTTCTTGATAGAATTGTAAGACCAGACAGTAGACAAGATATGTGTACATACACTGGCCGAATTTGTCTTTTGCAGTAAACCGCTTGTAAAACCAACCAGTTAATATACCATAGAGTGATGCAAAAATCGCTATGCCCTTATAACCAAAGTCAATATAAAAAGGTTGGAACAGCGTATATACGTTGGTTGATATAGGAACAAAGACGAATTCCTGTAGTTTGTCTTTTACTACAACATCTTCTCCGAAACGTCTCAGGAAGAGATAAATCGTTTCGAAAGTATTTGTTCCGAACTGAGGTGTTGTTTCGGGAAGTAATTGGCAAAAGGCCACAGGAGGTGAAAGGGCGTACATAGCAAAGAAATCCAATAATGTCTCGTTCTTCTGATAATCACTGTCTTCTCCTGCACGGGCAAGATTAAAAATATAGAAAAAGCCTATAAGTATAATGCCTGCCAGTACTATTGATCGGACTTTTATTACTTTTTTCTCAAAAAGGACGAACATGATGCTGATAAATACGAAGAATATTGTGCCCTTTTCCATTATGGCCAGTGAATTCAATATACATGCAAGGGTTAATATGGCAAGCTTCCAAAATGGCACTTTGGGGTATGCCCATATTGCAACTACAAATAAAGACTGGTTAATGACATTGGAATATCCAAGAAATCCGACCCCTTCTCCATAAACGGCCAATGTCCTAATATTATTCATGAGGTCTTCAGAGCTGAACATCAGAATAATCTGCATGACTTTGTAAATGTAGAGTGGGGTGATGATTAGTGATACAATAAAAAAGAAATTGAACAGACTACGGTTTATGTTGTCAGAATTATTCTGTCCGTTATCTATTCCTTTCACTGGTACTATTATATAAAATATCAAGGCAAAAATGCAGAATACAGGAATCCAGATGATGAAACAGTAGTAGAACTGTTGAGTGATGGGGTAGAGGGCTGTGTCCAGCAGATAGTAAAGGCCTAGGATGAGTGTCCATATGCCTAATGTGAGCGTCCAAGGAGAGAAATAGTTGCACAGTTGGTGCAAAGGGACAACTTTGGTATTAATGCTCTTATAATGTCTTATGATGTAAGTCAGGACTACGGACAGTATGACGAAGCTCAGAAAATATCCTATAAGTTTTTTATCAGGTTGCTGTGGTACGGAGTTATTTTGTATCACTGCGAATGACAGATAGGCACGTTGTTTCAATGCCTGCTGACGTGCATATTCTTCTGCAGCCTTCTGATATATTCCATACGCTGTTTTTGATTCTTTGGCAAGTGCCTGCTCTTCTTGTTTGACGCTGGGAAAAGACAGATTTGTATGACTGTCGACAAATGTGTCGTATTTGGCTTGGGCATCTGTATACTTTTCTTTTGTTGTAGTCAGATTGATTTTTGCATTAAGCAAGGATGTCTGTGCGTTTGACTGGCGGTAATGCGTGATAATTTGTTGTAATTGAGCCGTAATACTATCCAACATTTGGGCTGCAACCAGAGGATCTTTATCTGTAAAGCTTATTGCCAGTGTGGCGTGTTTGCTGCTGAAGTTATAGTTGATATTGTCTTGAATGGTCTCGATGGTGTCTTTGTCATTCAGATACTCTCCATAAGTCATGCCTTTTCCTGGCACCTGCTTGTGAGAGATGCTACGGGCAAAGTCATCTGTCTTCAGTATCTTGCAATATATCGCCATATCGTTAATGCCGGTATCGGCACTGCCCATGGCATCCCTGACGTAGGCTCTGATGGTATTAAATCCGATAGCCAATTCAGTTTCTTTATATTCATCGCTGAGTTTGGTTATTGCCGTATATTCCTTAGGCACGCATAGCCACACTACTATGGCAAGTAGCGTGGCTATGGCTGTTGCGAATATATACGGATGTTTGTTCAATGTCTATAGATTTACAAACTTTTTGCGATTGTTCCAGACAAGCATGCCAAAGCGTATAGCGAATCCCAGCATCATCCAGATGATGAGTGTTACAATCTTGGGACGGCTGCTGTGCTTGACGGGAACGGTAGCATTCTGGATAATGGTAAATGCAGGTGTCCTCTCCTGAACTTTTGCCTTTGCCAATTGCCTTTGTTCAACCACTTGCTGATAAATATTGTATTTCAGCTGCATATCGTTTTCCAACTCGTCGAGTTGTGATTGTACAGCCTGCAACGCTACTTTACTGTTGGCATCACCGAATGAGGCATATTTCTGGCGAGCTTTCTTATATTGCTGACTGGCTTCGCCATATAGCTTCTCCATGTATTCCAGGTCAACTCTTGCCTTCTTGGTGCGATATCCTGTGATTGAATGTTGGAGGTGCTCTTGAATGGAGTCTGCTAAAGTCGCGGCAATCAGCGGGTCTTGGTCTTCTACTACGATGGTGATAACATTCGTCTTCTTGTCAACGGTGCAATCAATCTTTTTCATGATACTTTTACAGACATCGTACTCTTTCTTCGTAAGATAGAAAGGATCTGGTTTGTGTCTTTTCCCCAGCGTGTCTTCACCTTTTAGTATTTCAGCCAGCTTGCTGATCCATGCACTCGGGTATTCATGAATTGCCAGTCTCTGATGTTTTTGGATATAGTTCTGATACGTATAACTCTCATGTGTCTTTTGAGTCGTTACCTTGATTGGAAACAAACCGACAATAAACTGAGTGGAGTTCATGAGGTCTGGATATATCTCTGGATAAAGGGCATCGCCTGTCTGACCAATCTTCATGTTCATGCCTACCATTGCAGCAAGTGATGAGATACTGCCTGAAAAGTTGTTTCCCGATTCTTCTGGCGCAAGCATTACCGTACACTTGTATATTTTAGGCGTGCCAAAGGCAAGAATAACACCAATAATGCCTGCTACGCCTGCATAGATACAGATCTTCTTTTTGTCGGCTATCAATAGCCTTATGACTTCTATGACTTTTACATTTATGATTTTCTGCTCTTCCATTACTTTTATTTTACTAAATTCGCAATTGTGGCGATCATGGTGGCGATCGACGCTGTGCTGGAGCCGATGGTGAGCCATTCGGCGAGACCCATTGCACGGGCTCTGCGTTTCGTGGGCACGACAATCTGACAGCCGGGTGCAGGCTTGTGCTTACGGTCGGCTTTAGCCACCATACCGTTCATATAAATGATGATGGTCTTCGACTTTTTGCCTGTCGATGTAGCGCCTCCGGCAAGGTTAATGTAGTATTTCGCATCTTTGCCGGCCTTGAATCTCACGGTGTTGGGGTAGAGCACCTCACCGTTGATGCTTACCGTACTGGTGTATTTGGGCACCACGATACGGTCGCCCTCACGGAGTATCGGGTCGTCGTCGCTGCCGGGATTGGCAAGCGCCTTATCGAGCTCGATGGCCACAGGGAAGGTTGTCAGCGTCAACAGCTTCTTTACATCGATAGAGTCCTTGCCTGAGTTACGCTGGGCCGTACGGATCATGGTCTCCATAAGGTCACGTTCTTCGTCGGTCATCTGGCGCAGTAGCTTTGCTCCTTCGGGGTAGGCGCGTTTGGTGACTCCTCCTGCCTGACGGATGATGTCCGATAGTCTCTGATTGTTGTTTGTCAGGGTGTAGTTGCCCTCGAACTGCACCTCTCCCTCGACGATGACGTTCTGCTGCTCGATGTATTTCGGGCTGCGACGGATGTACACCTCATCGTATGGCTGCAACACAAACCGGTTCTCGCCCTGAGGGATGGTGAAGTCGGGGTTGAGGCTGAAACTGTAGGTGAATGCAAGCGTGTCGCTCGCTTCTGTGGCATGGGGGTCGATGATGCGCCGTGCGACATCGACCTTTGCGAGTGAGGCTGCATTTGTCAGACCACCGGCTTGCAGCACAAGATCTTCGATGGTTTCGTTCGAAGCGAAACGGTATACACCCGGATAGTTTACCTCGCCATGAATAGTGATCGTCTGGTCGTTCTTTTCTTCTTCACGGCTGGCGATGTATATTACGTCCTCGTTTTTCAGTTCCATGTCGGCTACTGTGCCTTCAAGTATGCCCACGATGTCGATGCTCTGTATCTTCAGCGAGCGGTCGGCCTTCATGCGATGCATAACTGCGTGGTTACCGATGGCATTCTCCGTCAGGCCGTCAGCAGCCTCCACAAGGGCCTTTACGGTAGTAATCTGTCCGCCTACCTGATACATGCCCGGACGGAAGATTGCGCCCTTAATCTCCACCATGTTCTGATAGCGGTTCAGGGTGGAGTCTACGCTGACGGAGTCCTCGTCCATGAGCTTGAAGTCGCTCATGTCAAACTCACCAACACTGAACACCGAATACTGCTGTCCTGCCTTGCGGTTGATGCGGATGGCCTTTGTATAGGCGTCACCTGTGAATCCTCCGGCATATCTCACGAGTGTGGCGGCACTCTCTGTCTTTTTCATCTCGTAGAACATCGGGCGCTTCACTTTTCCTGTGATGTTCACAAGTGCCTCGTAGGGACTGACGGTGATGACGTCATTGTCTTGCAGACGCACGTCGCCAGTGAGCTTGCCGTTGAGTAGGAAGTCATAGACATCGACATTCGAGATCTGCCGGCCGTTCCTAAATACCTTCACGTTTCTCAGTGTGCCGATGTCGTTCGGACCGCCTGCCATATAGAGCGCATTATAGACCGTAGCGAAGGCAGACATCGTATAGGTGCCCGGCACCTTCACCTCGCCCATCACGCTGATGGTGATGGTACGGGTCTGGCCCAGTGAGAGTTCAATGTTCGAATCGTGGTATCTTGGTCCCAGCACACGCTTGAGCTTTGACTTTGCCTGACTTACAGACATGCCTCCGAGCTGGATGAGTCCGATGCCTTCTACGGTGATGGTGCCGTCGGGAGATATTGTTTCGCTCACGCTTTCCTGTGATGCTCCCCAGATGTCGATGTTCACGACATCGCCTGCTCCAAGTCGGTAACTCTGCGGTGTAGCGAGGTTCATGCTGCTCTCGAAGGTGAGGTTCTCGTTGTTGAACACGTCGTGACCGAAGATCTTACGCTTGTTCTCATCCTTTTTCTTGCGCCTGTCGTAATACGTGTATTTCAGCGAGTCGGGCATCATGAAGTCCATCGCTTCGTCCATTTCCATGAAGTCGGCGTCCTCCTCGTCGTAGGTATGCTTCTGTATCTGGTTTTTCTTCTTCGTGTCCTTCAGCCTGAACTGCGAGGCGTTCTTCTTGTCTTTGGCTCTCTGTCCCTCGCGTATCTGTCCGTTGGCCTCCCTCAAGCGGTTTTTGGCTTCCTTTGAGCCGGCTGTGATGTCCTCAGCCCCCAAGGCACCGTTATTTATCTGCTTCTGGTACTTCTTCTGTATGCGACGTATCTGTTCGATGGTCACGCCCCGCTGCATCAGTTGGGTGACGATCTTCTGTCGTGACACACCTTTCGCATTCTGTTCTATCACATAGTCCATCACCTGATTGTCGGTCATGCCCGACTGTGCCCAGCTGATAGCCGTGCTGAGCAGAAGTGCTGTTATCAGTACTGATATCTTTTTCATTTTGCTTGCGTACATATTTTATAATATAACCCCTTTAACGGCCTTTTATTGTAATTTGCTGGCAAAATTATGTTATTTTTTGCGAAAAGTTTGCGAATTTCTGAAAAAGTTACTATCTTTGCAGTCGATTACGACATTTTTATGTCACGGGGGTGACTGGATTAGACGGCAAGTCGAGATGGTACGTAAGCATGCGGAGTGACGACTGTGTTCTCCATAATCAAGTCGGTCGAAAAATTAATTGGCAACAATGAGTATGCTCTCGCTGCCTAATCGAAGTACAGTAGATTGAGGCTCAATTCCGCTACAAGGTAGCAGAACGAGACGTCGCTCCGAGGATGTTGTTCCGAATCCAAAG
>JAEEGL012180391.1_pt1 | contig 22442 bp, 22 predicted proteins | sample 9134231 | NCBI WGS metagenome assembly JAEEGL01 (sample SAMN16246548, study PRJNA631951) | gut metagenome | biome: gut microbiome; feature: rumen; material: fiber-attached | host: Bos | place: Iran: Karaj | collected 2018-10
CTAACCACATCTATTTATATCACAATTGAGTTACAGCAATTCCGCTATATCTATGAAGTATATTCCGTTAGAAATACATCATGGGAATACCAGATTTTTGAAAAGGAATTAACATATGATGAGAGTTTATCTGAAAACGACAAAAATGCAATAATAAATAGCATTGGAAAATACTTAAATGATTTTGTGGAGACCAAAGGCGCATATAAAAGATAATTTTTAAGAGAAAAAAGCATTAATTCTATAATGTAAGAATGCAAATATACAAAACGTAAGCTGTTAGGAAGAGGATGCTATCTGTGCTACTGGGATTACGGTTCATGATTGAATTCCCCTTTGGCCGTTGTGCTAAACCTTCATGACTAATGCAAAACATCAATAGCAAAAACGTTTAAAGAATATATGAATTTAATTCGTTAATGTGTAAATCTTAAACAATTGATTGCTTAAACTGAGGTCGGCGACCACGTGGAGCCAACGTGTAATTAAACCACGTGGAGCCAACGTGTAACTAAATAACAGAAAGTGTTAATGTGTGTGGTATGCCGTCGGCTTGGCCGACAATGCGTAAGTAACCATGTAAAAAGAAATATGGCACTACCGATTAAAATAGAAGATCTGCTGAATAAGCAAAAAAGATCCATACGTGCAGGTCTCGATGTGTGATGTATGATGCTTTGTGGCACTTCTTTTATAAAAGAGGTACGCCGAGGGCACTTTTTTTCGTATCGTCAGTTTTTTTTTCGTACTTTTGCACCTTGAATGCGTTGCGAAAAATAACGTTATTCATTGTTAAACTTCTTTAATACAGTTATTTGTAACTCAAATTTATTACCAAAATGGAAGAACTAAATGAGATGCAACCCGAAGTAAAGGAACCTATGGCAACTGTCAATGAGAGTCCTGTTACTGAAAACGCTACCGAAAACCCTGTTCAAGAGTCTGTCAACGACCCTGTTGCCGACACCTCTGCTGCTGAAGTACAGCCCGAAACGGCAAACGAACAGGCTGAAAAAAACTCAAAAACTCCAGAAGAGACGGCGCAACCTGCAGAAGAGCCAGCTCCCGTGGATGAAGAAAGCCCCAACTCAGAGGAGCCGAAGGCTGCTGATACCCCAACGGAGGAGGCCGCAGTCGAAGAAGAACCTGTCGTTGATTACAGCAACCGTACCCGTGAGGAATTGATTGAAGACCTTAAGGAATTGCTGCAAATTGACGATATTACGAAAATCAAAAACCGCGTGGCGGGAATCAAACTTTGTTTCGGCAATGCAGACAAAGAAGTCAAGAAAGCGGCTTTCGACCAATTCATCGAAGCTGGAGGCAATAAAGACGAATACGAAGGAGGCGACGATGCCGTGGCTGAGAATTTCCGCAAAATATACTCCGTCTACCGCGAACGCAGACAAAAACATATTGACGAACTCGAAGCCCGCAAACAGAAGAATCTGGAGCAGAAAAAGCAAATTCTGGAAGAACTGCGCCAGCTTATTGACAGCGATTCTGAGAGTTTGAAACAGACATACGACCAGTTCAACACCATCCAGGACCGTTGGAAATCTATCGGCGACGTACCTCGAGCCGAAATCAACGGTCTCTGGCAGAACTACCATTTCCTGGTTGAGCAGTTCTTTAACAAAGTGAAAATGAACAAAGAGTTGATGCTTCTCGATCAGAAGAAGAACCTGGAAAGCAAGACTCTTCTCTGTGAGAAAGCTGAAGAACTGATTGTGGAGACATCCATTACCAAGGCTTTCAAAGAATTACAGAATCTTCGGGAACAGTGGCGTGAGATTGGCCCGGTTCCAGTGGAACAGAACGACGAGATTTGGGCCCGTTTCCGCAATGCGGCCAACCAGATTGACGAACGACGCAAGGAATTCTATGAGCAGCGTCGTGAAGAGCAGGAAAAGAACCTCCTGGCCAAACAGGCTCTTGTCGAAAAAATGCAAGAGTTGACTGCCGAGATGCCTACGGGAACCAAAGGCTGGAACGATACCTCGTCCGCACTTGACGAACTGCTGAAAATGTGGAAGAGCATAGGCCCCGTTCCCAAAGAACAGAACGAAGAAATCTGGAACACTTTCAAAGGCGGTATTGACCGCTTCTATGAGCAGAAGAAACAACATTTCGAGACGCTCAAGGACGAACAGACCGAGAACTATAACAAGAAAATAGACCTCTGTCTCCAGGCCGAGGCCATTGCCAAACGCGAAGACTGGAAAAAAGCAACCGAAGAATTGCTTAAATTGCAGGACGAATGGAAACAGATTGGACCTGTCAACAAAAAAGTGTCCGAAAAAATCTGGCAGCGTTTTAGAGGTGCTTGTGACGAATTCTTCGGCAAGAAGTCGGAATACTTCAATAACCTTCGTGGTTCTGAACAAGAGAACCTGCAGAAGAAAGAGGCCATTCTTGCCGAACTGAAAGCCTACAGCTTTGGTGAAGACAAAGAGGAAAATCTCAATGCCATCAAGGACTTCCAGCGCCGTTGGATGGAGGTGGGATATGTGCCTATTGCCGAGAAACAACGTTTGCAGAAGGATTTCCGTGATACCATCAACAATCTTTTTGAACAGCTCAAGATTAGTGCCCGCGAAGCACAGGCCAACGCCTATCGTGAACGCATTCGCAATGTGGTAGGCAACCGTCAGGCTACCAATAGCGAGCGTGACAACTTGTTGGATCAGATTACAAAGCTCCGCAATGACATCAATCTCTGGGAGAACAATCTGGGATTCCTGGCCAACTCCAAACAGGCTGATCTGTTGAAAGAGGAGTTTGAGAAGAAGATGCAAAGTGCCCGTCAGCAGATTGCATTGCTCGAGGCGAAACTGAAGATTCTTGACGAAGCTTCACAGGAAGACACCGCAAAGAAGGATGCTCCCGCTGCCGAGAGTGAAGCCGCTCCCGAAGCGTAACTCCCAATATGGTATAATTTTAACAGGGAGGTGACGGTATACAGTCATCTCCCTGTTTTTTTATGAAGGATCATTATTAAAACGAAGACCATAGAATTGATTAATTACATCTTTTCAGACCAAACTTTTTTCGTAATTTTGCATTCCAGAAAAGGTATTCAAATATGTGCAAAAAAATCCGGAACATATTTATATATAGTTTCTTGTGTATGATGTTGTTGATTGGTTGTCACCGAGGGACTCAGCAAATGCACAAGGAGGGTGATATTGAAATTGCCCGTTTTGAAACAGTGCTCTTCGATACACCAGTCGATCAGTTACGGGAACAACTCGCTGCATTCCGTACAAGATACCCAAGCCCCTTGTTGAATATTTATCCCGACGATGCCAATTTTATGGCGCAGCTGCAGGGATTCACCTCCGACAGTATCATGCGCAGTATTTATGGCATCGTCCACAATCACTTTGGCAACCTGGTTTGGCTAGAGAAAGAACTAACGCAAGCCCTGCAGAAAGCCTCAAAAGAGAATCCAGACATTGATATGCAGTACTTTGCTACCTTTGTGTCGGGCTATTTTGACTATACCCAGCGCATTCTCGCTGACCGCGAAAGCAAGAGCCTATTGATTAGTATTGACCAATACGCTCTCAAATACATGGAACCTTTTTCCTATTTTGGTTTGCCGATGTTCATTGTCTCCATCAGCGACAGTTCCTACTTGGCATCGGATATCATGGCCGAAATTGCTCGCCAATATATCGCCACACCTGACGAAAACCAAGTCACGATGCTCGATCGCATGGTGATGGAGGGTAAGGTACTCTACTTCCTTGACCAAGTTATGCCCAAGAAGGAGGATTTTCTGAAGATCCGATACACGTCTGAACAACTGGAATGGTGTCAGAAAAATGAACCTATGATTTGGGCCTACTTTATACAGCACAATCTGCTTTACGAAAAAGATTTCAACCGCTACCACAACTTTGTAGACGAGGCACCGAAAACCAATGCCTTCAAAGACTCGGCGCCGCGTACCACCGACTATATCGGTTGGCAGATTGTGCGAAACTATATGAAGAACAACAAGTGCTCAATAAAGGACCTGTTTGATAATACAGACTCACAATCTATCCTGCAGGCCTCAAAATACAAACCATAATGGTATGCAAGCGGCCTTGTCTGTGGAATGCATTGAACATAAATAGTAGAACAAGCCCCGTACACTTTATTCCTTTCAAAAACTTTTAAATCCTTCAAACTCTTAACTTTTCAAACTTTTAAATTTAAAAAGATGACACACGACAATGGATGGTTCCATCCGCGCAGCGTATATGGTTATCTAATCACCAAACTGCTAATTGCATTTTTCTTTCTGTTGTTGACGCAAGTGGCTTACTACCTGCTTAACACAACCCATTTCCCTGTTGACAGCTTTGGTGAATGGGCAGGCATCGTGTGGGGCTTCATCCGTTTTGCCTTTGCTACATTGACATTGGTGCTGCTCCCCTTTATCGTGATGAACCTTTTGCCGCTCAACTGCCGTTGGTCGAACTGGTTCCGTCGGTTGAGCAACTGCTTCTACATGATTCCTTCACTGGTGGTTATTGTGGTGAACCAAATTGATGTGGCGTATTTCCAGTTTACCTACCGTCGTATGAGCAGCGAGATGTTCGCCTATATGGGTGTGGGTGGCGATATGGGCAACTTGATACCCAAGTTTCTGGTCGATTATTGGCCTGTTAGTGTCAGCGGAGTAGTCATTATTGCGCTGTTCCTTGTTCTCTCGCACCGCACGGTGTTCCCCTCTTTCAACGAATACAATGTCAATCGCCGCAATGATTATATCGGTCTCGCCCTAGGCCTATTGTTTACCTTTGTTCTTGTGCGAGGAGGGTTACAGCGTCATTTTATCGAGTTGAACGATTCTGCGCGCTATTGTCAGATGAAGAACACGCCACTTATTCTCAATTCGCCTTATAATATCATCCGGACACTTGGCGTTGACGACCTGAAAGAGGTTCGCTATATGAGTGATGAGGAGGCTACGAATCTATTCGATCCGCAGTTTGTCCCGTTGGCCAATGCAAACAGCACAGTCCATCCTATTGCCTATGGCGATTTTCGGGCTGGCGCCGGACAGGTCGAATTTTTTGGTAACGACAGTACCGTTCACAAACGAGGCAAGAATGTTGTTATCATTATCCTCGAAAGCTTCTCTCAGGAATACATGGGATGCTACAATGAGGGGCTTATGGAAAGTTTCACTCCCTTCCTTGATTCACTGGCAGAACATAGTCTTCTCTTCCAGGGTCGCTCCAACGGCAAGAAATCCATTGAGTCGATTCCTGCTGTGATGACATCGCTGCCTACACTGATGGACCGTCCAGTGCTGATGTCGTCATTCAAGAACAACGATCTTGTGGGTCTGCCCACACTGCTGAAAAAACATGGTTACAACACCGCTTTCTTCCATGGCGCATACAATGGTTCGATGGGTTTCGATGTTTTCTGCAAGAAAATTGGTTTCGATGCCTACTACGGTCGCAATGAGTTTGGCAACGATGCCTGTCACGATGGCACTTGGGGTATTTTCGACGAGCATTTTCTCCAATATATGGCGATGCAGCTGACTCGTACGCCAGAGCCATTCTTTGCCGGCGTGTTCACCATTTCATCACACCATCCCTACACCATCCCCAAGGAATACAAGGGGGTCTTTAAGAAGGGTATTCATCCCATTCTGGAATGCGTGAGCTATAGTGATATGGCATTGCGCAAATTCTTTGCGACGGCAGCACAGCAGCCATGGTATGAAAATACTGTTTTCGTCATCATGGCCGATCACCCGGCACAGGCACTTTCACCCCAGTTCAACAACTACAATGCCTGGTATCGTATCCCGATGATTATTTTCGATCCTCAGCATCCTGTGGGACAGCGCAGTGATCGCATCCTGCAACAGAGCGATGTGATGCCCACCTTTATCGATTATTTGGGCTATGATGAGCCTTGCATCTGTTTTGGCACCAGCGCGTTGCAGCAGAGTGAAGGGTGGCAGGTCGCCTACGGATGTGGCTACCATCAGTTGGTAACCAACGAAGGTGTCGCTCTCTATGAAGAGACATGCAGCCGTACCTTCGAAGAGGACGGTAACGGCAAGCTATCCCTTCTCAAAGCCATTCTGCAACAGTACAACCATCGCATGATACATAATCAATTGAAATAATAGTCCCATGAAACGCAACCTGCTCTTTATCGTCAATCCCATCTCGGGTATCGGCAAACAGAAAAAAATAGAGGAATTGCTGCAAAATCATATCGACCATACGTTGATAGACTACACCGTACGTTACACCGAGCGTATCCATCATGGCACAGACCTGGCGCGCGAAGCTGTGGAGCAGGGTTGTTTTGACGCCGTCGTCGCCGTAGGTGGTGACGGCAGTGTCAATGACATTGTCTCGGGTATGAAGGGTTCCGACCTTACTTTGGGTATCATCCCTTGCGGCAGTGGTAATGGTTTGGCCCGCAATCTGAAAATACCGCTTACTCCATCGCATGCCATCGAGGTATTGAACCACTACAAAGTGGCGGAAATCGATACCATATATATGAATGACCGCGTGGTGACTAGTATTGCCGGTATCGGTTTCGATGCTCGTGTGGCCCGTCGTATGAAGCAGGCCAAAGCTCGAGGACTGCAGGCCTATGCCAAGATTATCCTTACCGACTATCCCACCTACAAGGAACATACATTCAAACTCAGCATTGATGGAAATGAGATTGAACGAAAGGCCTGGTTTATCAGTTTTGCCAACTCCAACCAGTTTGGCTACAACACTGCTGTTGCCCCAATGGCCAAACTCGACGACGGTCTTATCGATGTCTGTATTGTTGACCGTATTCCGCTGCTTCATTTACCCCTCACCGCACCGTTGCTCTACCTCAACCATTTTGAACTATCGCAGCATGTGGAGTATTTCAAGGCCAGCGAGGTGATTGTCTACAACAACGAGGAACGTTGGGTGAATGTCGATGGTGAAGGCGAACGTATTGGCAAGGAACTGCATTTCTACAATTTGCGCAAATCCCTTAAAGTCCTTGTTCCATAATAAACAAACGGAAAAATATTTAAACCTTCCCAATTCCTCTTTTTTATAATCTTTTCATTATACCCCTCCATGTCCAAAAAGAACAAAGTCGGAGTAGTCTACTCCACCAATCCTAACTTTAGGTACCAATACGAGGACGACGACCTTGAACAGGAGACGTTGCCCCCTCAACAGCAGAAACTTCATGTTACCCTTGACCGCAAGCAGCGTGGAGGAAAGCAGGTGACGCTGGTGTCGGGATTTATCGGTGCCGACGAGGATTTGAATGCTTTAGGCAAGATGTTGAAAACCAAATGTGGGGTAGGAGGTAATGTCAAGGATGGCGAAATCCTCATACAAGGTGACCACCGTGAAAAGGTACAGTCTTTGTTGATGGCTGAAGGCTACAAGACCACGCGTAACTAAAAGAGATTCTATTTGTATTTTGTGGTGACAGATTTGTGGCGGCCGCCTTTGTAGAAATGCTTCTTCCAGTAGCTGTTTTCCAGCGAGCTGATGGTTACACCGTTGGAAGTGGAAGAGTGAACGAATAAACCGTCTTTCAGGTAGATTCCCACATGCCCTACTTTCCCTTTTGAATTAAGGAAAAAGACTACGTCGCCTTCTCGTAAATCATTACGTTTTATATCTTTATACATGTCCTGCTGAATGTCGCTGGCCACACGGTGCAACGAAACTCCGTATACAGCCTTGAAAATATGTCCAACAAAGCAGGAACAGTCCACGCCACTAGTGGTACAGCCACCATATAGATAGGGGGTTCCGAACCAGTTGTCGATGGCTTCATAGAGTTTGGGGTTGTCTTTGTCGTTGAGCTCCATTCCGCATTTGGCGCCTGCAGTACCGTTGTTATTATTGTTTCCGTTTGGTTTGTGGCGGCGTGCAGGTTCCTCTTTGACATAATCATCGGCGTACAATTGTTCCACAATGTAGTCTTCGTCCTCCAGGTCGGTGCTGAAAAACTTCTTGAGTGCTTTACAGGAGTCCAAGGTGGAAACTGTTGTCAGTGCGACAAAAGCAAGCGTGATGATTCTTTTGGTGATACTCATTGGAGGTTTGGGTTTGGCGAAGATGGTTAATCTTCCGCTTTTTCGCGGATTACAACAAAAACATCCTCGTTTTTGCGTTTCATGAAATAGGTTTCGCGACCGTAGCGCTCAATGGAATCGAGGTCGTATTTCAACCGTTCGGCTTTGATGCTGTCGACAGTGATGCCTTTTTTCAATGTGTCGATGGTGTATTCCAAATCAGCCACATCGTGTCGCAACGAGCGGGTGACAAAGAGATTGTTCTCGTCAAGAAAAAGAATGATGAGCAAAAAAACAACGCATGTGATGACATACTTGTTTTTGATAATCTTCCAAAATGTACTCTCCTTGAAATTCATTGTGCTTACCTGTTGGGATGCTATTTTACACGGAGCCGTTGTCCCTCGCGAATCATGTCGGATTTCATGTTGTTCAGCTTTTTTATCTTGGCAACGGTGGTGTTGTTTTTCGCCGCAATCTTGCCGAGAGTGTCGCCCTTCTTGACTTTGTAGTAGACTGCTTTGTCTGCTGTTTTGTTATTGTTGTTCTTGGTCGACGGTTTGTTGTTGTTCTTTGTGTTGTTTACCGTCGTGTTGTTATTGTTGTGCGATTTTTTCGAATCGTTGTTTTTCGCCACTTTCGTAGTGTCGGGGGCATGGGATGACGAGTCTGCAGTTGAACTGTTGTTACTCTTGTTCTCGGTTGTCTCGTTCTCTTTGGCCGGCAAATGTATTTTAAGTCGGGTACCCACTTTCAGCGTGCTTTTTCGTCCTTTGCCGTTCCACCGTTTCAGGCTGTTGACAGAAACACCGTATTTCTGGGCAATGGAGTTCCATGTCTCGCCTTTCTTTACTTTGTGGTAAATGATGGTTCCTGACGAAATGGGTACGTAAGAGTTGCGTGACAGGGAGTCTTTCGATACTTTGTAGATGGTGTCCTCGTATTTCAGGAAAAGGCTGGAGCGGTTGGAAGGCAGACAGATGGCATAGTCACGTGACGAGGCGGGCACAATATCGGCACGGAACTGAGGATTCAACTGTCGTAACTGGATGACAGGAATGCCTGTAAACTTCTGCACTACGCTGAAATGCACATCCTTGTGCAGATGAATGGTGTCGGTTCGGACAGGTATTTCATAACGTCCTGCAGTGATGCCATGCTCTTGGTAGTAGTTCATTACATAGGTGGCACCGATATAGGCGGGAATGTAGCCACGGGTTTCCCGCGGCAGATAGGGGTAGATTTGCCAAAAGGTGTGTTTGCCAGAACGGGCAATGGCTTTATTGACATTGCCGGGGCCGCAGTTGTAGGCAGCCATGGCTAAATACCAGTCGTGGTAGATATCGTACAGTGCTTTTAGCAGACGGGCGGCGGCGACAGTCGATTTGTAGGGGTCGCGACGTTCGTCGACAAGCGAGTTTACTTCAAGATTGTAATGTTTTCCCGTGGAATACATAAACTGCCACAAACCGGCAGCGCCGGCACGCGAAGTGGCCTGCGGATTGAGCGCCGATTCGACAATGGTGAGGTATTTGAGTTCTTCAGGTACTTTGTATCGGTCGAGAGTTTCTTCAAACATGGGGAAATAATATTCCGACAGCGAAAGCATGGCATCGAGACGGTGGCTCATGATGCGGACATAGAGTTTGATGTAGGCTCTCACATCGGAGTTGTACGTCATGGGAACAACGGTATGAAGTCGTTGCAGTCGGTTGATGAATACCGAATCAGGGATGTTGTCGAATTCGGCATAGGCTTGCGAGGCTTTGCGGTTGCGGTGGTTGTTGGCCGACTGCACATATTGTTGCATATAGAAGGTGTGCAGCAAACTGTCGTAGTTGGCTGCATCGATAGCCTTGAAGAAACTGGTGTCGATGCTGTTGTCAGGACGTTGAGCCTGTAGGGGCATGGACGCTGTCCAAAAAAAGAGGAAAAAGGAAAAGAAGATAAAAATATGTTTGAACATAGTTATCATATTGGATATTTTATGAATGATAACTCAAACGAAACTGTTTTATTATGCAATACGGTGAAAAAAACGAAAAATATGACAAAAAACGAAAAAAATTGACATAAATAACATTTGATTCAGAAAAAATTCTTATCTTTGCACTTTCAAATAACTGATTGAAAAAATACTAATATATATGAGTACAAAGAAATACACCTTGGTTATCAACCCCGGCGCCACATCTACAAAGGCCGCCATTTATGAAGGGGAAAGTGAAATCTTCACAGAGAATCTAAGTCATCCTATTGAGGAAATCCAGAAGTTCAAGGAAGTAGCTGATCAGTTCGACTACCGCAAGGGTGCCATTCTGGATATGTTGAAACGTCACAATGTCGGTACCGATGAGATTGCCATTGTTATGGGACGTGGCGGTCTGACTCGTCCCTGTGAGTCGGGTACCTACGAAGTCAACGACCTGATGAAACAGGAATGCCATGACGGTATCCAGGGCAAGCATGCCTGCAACTTGGGAGCCCTCATTGCCGACAGTATTTCTCGTGAAATCGGTTTGGCTCATGCCTATATTTCGGATCCCGGTATCGTTGACGAACGTCCGGACTTTGCCAAGATTTCGGGTCACCCTGTTTTTGACCTCGATCCCTCGCGCGAAGGTGTTATCTGGCACTGCCTGAACCAGAAAATGACGGCCAAGCTGTATGCTCGCGAACTTGGCAAGCATTACGAAGACCTCAACCTCATTATTGCCCACATGGGTGGCGGTGTTAGCGTGGGTATCCACAATCATGGACGTGTGGTGGAAGTAAACCGTGCGCTTTGCGGTCTCGGCGCTTTCTCGCCCACCCGTTGCGGAAGTATCAACGCCTCCAAGCTTATTGAAGTGGCTTGCAGCGGCAAGTATACCGAGGCTCAACTTAAGAAGATGGTTACCGCCGAAGGCGGCTTCGTGGCTTATCTGGGCACGAACGATGCCTACGAGGTGGAGAAAAAAGCCCTTGCCGGTGACGAGAAATGCAAACTGCTGGTCGACGCTTTCTGCTATCAGGTGTCGATGGAAATCAGCCGTCTGGCTGCCGTGGTATGTGGAAAGGTTGATGCCATTCTCCTCACGGGCGGCATTGCCTATAGCAAGCCGTGGATGGCCGACATCGTCAAACGTGTTGAATGGATTGCTCCCGTCAAGATTTACAAAGGCGAAAACGAAATGCTCGCTCTTGCTATGTGTGGCAAGGAAATACTGGACGGTGCCAAAGCGAAAATCTACGCTTAAAAACGTTAATAAAAATTGTTTTTATCAATCCGCATTGGGACTTGTTCCCAATGCGGATGTTTGAATAAATAGTTATCGTAATGAAGAAATTTTTTTTGTTTTTAGCCACTTTCGGTATGGTCGCCGCTGTCGCTGCTCAGTCCGATGAGGTTACCATCAAAAGAGGCAAAGCTGTAATGAGCGAAGCCTATTACTATCAGTTGAAACAGAAGGCCGATGCCTATGAGCGTCTCAATGTCCAAGTAGAGGAAACGCAAAAGAAACTGGACGCTGCCAACGATGAACTGAAGAAAAAACAGACCAAGCCCATCCGTACATTCAACGATTCCGCTTCGTATGCCATTGCCCGTGACATTGCTACCAATTGGCAGCAGCAACAGTTGGGCATTGATATCGAGATTGTGGCTCAGTCGCTTCTGGATTTGGCACATGGTGTGAACAACTGGAACCAGAAAGTTACCCAATCGCTTTTGCACCGTTTCCAGCAACAGTTTGATGAGCGTCAGCGCAAAAAACAGGAAGACATGATGGCTTCGTTGGACGAGAACAAGAAAGCCGGTGAAAAGTTCCTCAAGGAAAATGCCCGCAACAAGTCGGTATACACCACCCCCAGCGGATTGCAATACAAGATTGTCACCCAAGGTAAGGGTCCGAAACCTAAACCCGAGAACGTTGTCAAGGTCCATTATACGGGCACCCTTATTGATGGCAAAAAGTTCGACAGCAGTGTCGATCGCGGTGAACCGATTGAATTTCCGGTTGGTCAGGTTATCCCTGGATGGATTGAGGGTTTGCAGCTGATGCCTGTCGGATCGAAGTATATCTTCTATATTCCTTCCAACTTGGCTTATGGCGACAGACCTACCGGAGATATTCCTCCGGGATCAACACTCATCTTCGAAGTTGAACTTCTGGATATCGTAAAATAGTCATTTTATGGCAGAGCCGCGCTTTTGCGCGGCTCTTGCTCTTTACACAAAACTAACCATACAGTGTCCAATACCATCGGTTTCTTTTTCCGTCTCACCTCTTTTGGTGAATCGCATGGCACCGCTATCGGTGGCGTTGTTGATGGATGTCCTGCAGGGATTCCGTTCGACATGCGGCTGTTGAATGACGAAATGCTTCGTCGTCACGAGGGTTCAGCTACCACGTCTCGTCGAGAGCCCGATGCGGTCGAAATTCTTTCTGGCGTATACAAGAATGTCACTTTGGGTACCCCTATCGCTTTTCTTGTCCACAACGAGGATGTCCGTAGTGAAGACTATGCTTCTTTGGAAGGTTTGTACCGTCCGGGACATGCCGATTATACTTCCGAAAAACGTTATGGATTTCGTGACCCACGGGGCGGTGGACGAGCTTCGGGACGAGAAACTGCTGTGCGTGTGGTGGGTGGTGCTATTGCCAAAATGTTGCTGAAACAGACGGGTGTCACCATTCGTGCGCGGTTGTTGGAATGTCCCTGTCCTGCAGATGACGACAGTACAGGCGGTGTGGTTGAGTGTATAGTGGAACATTTGCCTGCTGGTATTGGTAATCCGGTTTTTGACAAGCTCAATGCCCGTTTGGCAGCAGCCATGATGAGCATTCCTTCGGCAATGGGTTTCGAAATGGGGTGCGGTTTTGCGTCAGCAGAAATGAAGGGCAGTGATTTCCGTGACAACTGGAATGCCGATTTCACCACGCAGACCAACCATTGCGGAGGTGTGCAGGGGGGCATCAGCAACGGTATGCCTGTGGTGTTCCGAACGGCTTTTCATCCTGTGGTGACAATTCCTCAACCCACTGTATGTATTGACAAAAATGGGAAACTTACATCCGTTGTTCCTGAGGGTCGACACGACCGCTCTCATCTTCCGCGTACAGTCGTTGTTGTCGAGGCTATGACGGCATTGACGCTTGCAGATTTCTTCCTGCAGCGGCCCGACAGTTTCCTGTCGCATTTGGAACAATAAAAACAATATCCTTTCGTTTCCCTCAAAAATAAATGAACAATATGAGAAAAAACGCTCTTTGGATTGCATTTGTAATGTTATTGATGTGCAGTGCTTGTCACCATGGCGAAACTGACGGCACGGCCACTTTTACTGTTGAAGGTACTCTTTCCAATGCTGCCAACAAAATGCTTTATATTGAGGAGATGACTCCCGACAACGGGGCCAATTTCCTCGATTCGATACGTTGTGACGCCAAAGGTCATTTTGAATACAAAGGCGTCATGAACTATCAGACTTTCTTCAATATTCATACCTCCCCGTATGATTTTGTCGTGTTGCTTCCCAGAAACAGAGAGCATATTGTGTTGCACGGTGACGCTAGCCAGTTGGGCAACACATACAGGGTGGAGGGTTCTCCGGAATCACTGCTTTTGTGGGAAATCCAGAACCACATCAACGAGTCCAACCTGGTGATTGCCGATATCGCCCAGCGAGACCAGCAGAACAAGGCGACGATGAGCCCACAGCAATATGAAGCGGCTCATAGCGAGACCGACTCCATTTTTGTCGCCAACCGGAAGATGCTTTACCTCACGCTTTTCAATTTCATTGAGGACAATCGCGGGTCGCTTAGTACGCTGTATGCCATCGACGCTCCGTATAACCACAAAATGCGTGTTTTTTATGCTGAATCGGATTTTGAGGTTTTCGAGATGGTGTTGGAGGGGTTGAATGATTCTATCCCTGACAATCCGCATACACAGTACTTCAAGACTCGAGTGGAACGTATCCGTAGTGCCCGCATGATGGCGCAGCAGCAACAACAACCGGGACAGGAGATTATCATCAGATAGCCGATTATGCGCGACAAGACCTACTTTATCACCGACGCCCATCTGGGAAGCGGCAGCGACACGCGCCAGCGGGAATCCGACATGGTACGTTGGCTGCAGATGATTGAGGCGGATGCCAGACGGGTTATTATGTTGGGTGATATCTTCGATTTTTGGTTTACCTACAAGCGAGCGGTTCCGCGGGGGTTCGTGCGCTTGCTGGGCAAAATGGCGCAGATGTCCGATGCGGGTGTCGAGTTCCATTTCTTTATCGGCAATCATGACATGTGGCTGTTCGATTATCTGGAGAAGGAGGTGGGTGTTGTGATGCACAGCCATCCTGAGGAGATGGAAATTGACGGCAAACTGTTTTTGTTGGGACATGGTGACGGGTTGGACAAGCAGGACCGTAGCTACAATTTTCTCAAGCATGTGTTCCGCAGCCGTTTCAACCAGTGGCTCTTTGCGGGGGTGCATCCCAATATCGGGTTCCCCATAGCCCAAAGTTGGTCGGGCAGCAGCCGTCGGCGTCACAGTCAATCTGACAATGGCTACAGGGGCGATGGCAAAGAGGCCATCTATCAGTATTGTGCCAAACGGCAGTTGGAACGTATAGCTTCTGACAATAAACCTTACGACTATTGCCTATTCGGTCATCGCCACACGCCCGTTTGCCGGCCGATAGGCGATGCCCTTTACATTAATGTCGGCAATTGGATCGAAAACCGCGATTACGCTGTTTTCGACGGCAAGGAGACAAAACTCCTGTCGTTCCACTAATCACTCAATAGAGTCTATCGCTGATAATAGTGCTAGCTAAGCGATTCGCATGATTCGTCAGCGAATAGCCTGCATGGTTTTGCGTAATTTTCCGATAAAAGAAATTGTTAATCATCGCAGCCAGCTACGGGGGTTCTGGCTTTCGCGGCCTTTCCAGAGTTGGAAGCTGAATTCGCCGTGTCCGTTGCCATCCGAAGCTACGGTACCGATAACGGCGCGAGTCGATACCTGTTGACCATTCTTCACCGAGACACTTGCAAGGTTACAGTACACCGTCATATAGTCACCGTGGCGAATGATGACGCCTAGGGTGCCGTTGGGGCAGGTGAAGGTACGCGACACGGTGCCTTTGAAGACCGCGTAGACGTTGGTGCCTTGCACTGTGACGAGGTCGATGCCGTTGTTCATGTTCTGACCACCCGATTCGTGGGTGTAGATGCCGTAGTTACGCGAAATAGAGGTGTAGGCCACGGGCCATGCCAACTTGCCTTTGTTGGAGGCAAAGTCGTTGGACAGTGCAGATTCGGCGGTCGTTGTTTTGTCGGTTACGGTGTTACTCGACGGAGTGTTGGATTTGTTTGAAGTGGTGCTTTTGTTAGAGGTGCCTTTATTGGTAGTCGTTTTGTTGGAGGCATTTTTTTTCTGTTCGTTGGCTTTGCGCACCTCTTCGTCGATGAGGCGTTGGATTTGTTGTTGTAGTTTGCGTTTCTGGGCTTCTTTGTTGCTCAGTTGTTTGGATATTATCTTCTCGTTGTCTTTCGAGGCTTTCACTGAAGCCTCTTTTTGGCGCTGTTCTTTGGCCAATTGTTCCCTTTGCCGTGTTTCTTGGCTCAGCAGGTCGTTTTGGGCGTTGCGTTGTCGCATCAGTTCGTCGTTGGCATCCTGCAACTCTTTTTCACATTGGCGTATGGCATTGGCCTGTTGCAGACGTAGTTCGTTGTATCTCTTGAAGTATTTGGTGCGGAGTAGGGCTTTGTTGTAGGAGGGGGTGTCGAACAGTAGTACCCATTTGTCAATGGTTCTGTATTCCCGATAAAGGGAACGAATGGCGATGGCGTAGCTTATTTGCAGCTGTTTGCGGCGTGACTGGACATGGGTGATGCTGTCGCTCATCTGGGAAATCTGGTTGTCGAGAAGGGAAAGTTGTCCGTTGATATTGTCTATCAGCTTGTTTCGTTCAAGGATTTTCTTGTTGAGCGATGCCAGTTGGTTGGCGTTGAGTTTGGTGTTTTTCTTGGCTTTGGCCAGGTCGGCGTTAAGACGTTTGATCTCGTTTTCCAGCTGGGTTTTCTCTTTTTCCAGCTGTTTTTTCGACTTGGACTGGCCCATTGCAGGGGCTGTCAAGCAGACGGACAGCACCAGAAGGAGCGGCAGGATATATTTTTTTAAGTGCATACTTACAGATGAGATTTTGTCTGATAACGTATAAAGGTGTCACATATTGCATGGTAGCGTATATTTTAAAGAAAAAAGGCGCATACTTCATGTATGCGCCCTTTTCTGGGATATGTTTTGTGGAGTGTTACCAGTTCAGCATGCGTTTGAAGTCGTAGGCCTCGGGGTTGGGCAGGTACTTCTTGGCGGCTTCGTAGTCGGCAGGGGTGATGTAGTCCATGATGTCGTTGACATAGGACTGGACCTTGTTGCTGTTGACGTTGACCAGTCGCGGGGGAATCTTGCCGGTCTGAGGGTCTTGCAGGTCTTTCAGGTAGAGCGGGCTGACGGAGCCTTGATGGTCGCAGTAGACCATGCATCCGGTGGCACCTTGGTTGTAAAGGGTGTGGACGCCCATACCCATCAGCGAGCAGTAGGTGAGGTCGAATGCGATGGGCGTATGGCAGCGGATTTCATAGCCGATTTCCACGGGGCGCGATTTGACTTTGAGGCCGAGTTCCTTGACTTTGCGTTCCAGCAGATCGTTGAAGATATGAGCTTTCGAAACCTTGCCCAGTTCGGGGTGGCCGTGTTCGTCGTAGCTGAAGTGGATGCCTGACTTGGCGATTTCGTCGTCGCTGAGGCTGTGGAAAACGCCTTCCGAAATCATGGCGGCGCCGTAGTTGATGCCCATCAGCTTGCGTTTCACTATGCAGGAGATCACCATATTGACAATTTTCTCGACGGTTATTTCGCTCTTGTTGAAGAACTCGGGAATGATCACCATTGGGTAGTGGCAGGCACCGGCGATACCCAACGCCAGATGTCCGGCGGAGCGACCCATGGCGCTGACAACGAACCAGTTTTCACTGGTACGGGCGTCTTCCATCACAGCGGTGGCAAGTACACAACCCTGTGCCTTAGCGCTGTTGTAGCCGAAGGTGGGGCTGCTGTTAGGCAGTGGCAGGTCGTTGTCGATGGTTTTGGGCACGTGGATGTTGGCAATGGGGTAATGTTTGCTTTCCAGGAATTTGGCGATACGATTGGCCGTCGAAGCGGTGTCGTCGCCGCCCACGGTGACGAGCAGCTTCACCTCATTGTCGGTGAAGAACTTCAGATTAAAGCGTTTTTCAAAATCCTCGTCGGTAGGTTTGAAACGGCTCATTTTGAGGATAGAACCACCTTTGTTAAAGATTTCGTCGGCAGTGAGGAAGTCGAGATCCTGCATGCGAGGAGTTTCGGTGAAGAGAGCGGAATAGCCTCCATGTAGACCGATGACGCGGAAGCCGTCGCGGAGGAACGTTTTGGCTACCGAAGCCACGACGGTATTCATTCCGGGGGCGGGGCCGCCGCCCGTCAAGATTGCGATTGATTTACCCATAATTATAGTTTTTAGCGTTAGTTGCGATTAGAAAAATTTGTTTTTACTTGATTCTCAATATGTCGAAAAAACAATTGATTAGTTTTTTCCATTTTTTTATAACTGCAAAGGTACATTTTTTCAGTCAATTCACCAAATAAAAAACGATTTGTCACTTTTTTCTCCATTAGAAAGGTACGTCTGAATGATTGATGGAATGGGTGGGTGGTAGAGATTTGGTCAAAGAATAAAAAAGATGAGACAGAGGAGAGAGGCGAATATTTTTTTTGAGAAGATTTAAAAAAAAGGTCTTTGGTTTCAAAAAAAAATGTATATTTGCACTCGGATTCATCAGATAAAAAGTCTGGATGATTCGAGGAAGCATAAGCGATGTTGAGATGCGGAAAAGCGTGTTGAGACAAAGCGGCAAGGGTTCCATGCTTTCTAGTTGACATAATTCTCCGAAAGGAACTCGAGGGGAGCAAAAAACGCAAAAACATGAAAAAAACTCTTCTAATAATTGCCATGATTGTCATGGGGATGTGTGCACAGGCACAGTTTTATTTCAGCTGCACACATCGTGAGTACTATGTCTATGACGTTGAGACAGAAGATTTCACCTATCTGAATGGTTACGATGAGAACTCGATGTTCAAATTGAACGAGAATTTGACAATGTTCGAGCATACGACACCGGATATTTCGTCAACGTACTATGTTTCGAAGAGTGAATATGACGAGGAGGAGGGAACTTTGTCAATGGATGTGGTGTCGGATGTGGGGAACAAGTATTTCTACACGTTTGATGTTGACCGTGAGAAGATCAGGGTGCTATATACTCGGGATGACAGCATCTATTTGCTGGTTTTCACGATTAAGAAGTATTGGACGGAGGATTGATTTCCCGTACAAAAAAATATAGTTAGTCTTCCGGAGGGATGTCAGTGTCTTTCCGGAAGATTTTGTATCCTAGCATGGCGACTGTGATGGACATGAGTGGGGAGATGATGTTGAAGAAGCAGTAGGGGAGATAGTCGAGGGTGGGTACTTTGAGTACCATGGACTGTGTCATGCCGCAGGTATTCCAAGGAACGAGCACGGAGGTGACGGTGGCGGAGTCCTCGGTGGAGCGGCTGAGTAGACGGCCTTCGAACCCTTTTTCTTTGTATAGTTTTTTATAGATATTGCCGGTGAGTACGATGCTTAGGTACTGGTCGCCTGTAGCGATGTTGGAGAAGAGTCCCGTTCCCACCGTGGCACTCACCAACGAACGGCGGCCGCTGATGCCTTTGGCGAGGGCGGTGGTAAGGCTATGCATCATGCCGCTTCCTGTCAACGACCCTCCGAAAGCGGAGGCACAGAAGATGAGGAAGACGGTGCTGAGCATGCCTTTCATGCCGCGTGTCTGGACGAGATTCGAGAGGGTTTCGTTGCCGGTGTCAAGCGATGTGCCGCTGTAGAAGGTGAGCATCAATCCGCGGAAAGCATTGCCATCGCCGATTTGGTTGATGATGGAGGGCTGAACGAACAGAGCCACAACACCTGCCATCAATGCCGAGAGGAACAGGATAACTGCTGCCGGCAAACGAAGAAGAATCAGCACCACCGTAAAAAGCGGCACCAGAAGCAACCATGGGCTGATGACAAATGTTTGTTGCAGCCCATCGGCAAACGCCGCCGCCTGAGCCTCGCCTACAGCCGGATGACAAAGGCTTATAACGAGGAATATGACCAATGCGATAGTGAACGAGGGGATAGTGGTAATCAGCATATAACGGATGTGGGTAAAGAGGGGCACCTCCCCCACTGACGAAGCCAACACGGTGGTGTCGGAGAGGGGTGATATCTTGTCACCGAAATAGGCTCCGGAGATAATGGCGCCGGCGGTCCAACCGACGGGATAGCCGTGAGCGGTTCCAATGCCTACGAGGGCGATGCCTACGGTGGCGACGGTGGTCCAAGAGCTTCCAGTAATGAGCGACACGAGGGCGCAGATGAGACAGGCGGCAAAGAGGAAGATGGAGGGGGAGAGGAGTTTCATGCCGTAAAAGATCATGGTAGGAACGACACCGCTGACCATCCAGCTGCCGGAGACGGCACCGATAAGGAAGAGGACGATGATGGCAGGGCCGACGGTCTTGATGTTGTCGGCGATGGCGTCGTTGAGGGAATGCCAGTGCACTTTGTAACCTATCATGGCGATGGCGGCGGCTACGGCGGCTGAGAAAAGGAGGACGGTCTGGCTGGCGCCGTCGAGAGCGTCGGAACCGAACTGCCGTATGACGAGAATCTGCAGGGCAATGAGAACGACGAAGGGAAGAATGGCAACGCTCCAGTGGATTTGAGTGCCGGCGGGTTTGTTTGAGAGTTTCATTAGGATTTGATTAATAGGTGATTGTGTAGGGTTGGGTATGTGAATACTATGGTACAAATGTAAAAAGAATAATGGAAACAGTTGTATCAACCGCGAAAAATGATTATTTTTGCAGACATGAAACAATTGATTTTTGCCACTAATAATAAGCATAAATTATTAGAAGTTAGAGAAATGCTGACTTCTGTAGTGCAGATACGGAGCCTTTCAGAAATGGGATTGGAGGGGGATATTCCTGAGACGGCGGAAACGCTGGAGGGGAATGCGTTGCAGAAAGCGCAGTGGGTGTATGAGCGGACGGGGATGGACTGTTTTGCAGACGACACGGGATTGGAGGTAGCGGCGTTGGGTGGTCGTCCGGGAGTCTATTCGGCTCGCTATGCGGGGGAGCACTGTTCTTTTGACGACAACATCGACAAGATGCTGCGCGAGATGGAGGGAGTGACGGATAGACGTGCCTGTTTTCGGACGGTGATATGCCTGATGGAGGAGGGCGTACCGCGCTATTTCGAGGGACGTGTCGACGGGGTGATACTCACAGAGCGTTATGGGAAAGAGGGGTTCGGATATGATCCCATTTTCATGCCAGATCGGTTTGCGGTGAGTTTTGCGGAGATGCCGCTGGAGGTGAAGAACCGTATCAGTCACCGGGGTCGTGCGGTGGCCAAACTGGTAGCGTATTGCTTAAACCATTAAAACTTTTATAAATTGAATTACAAGAAAGTATATCCAACAGAGGTGCTGCAGGGCTTCACGGACACGGCGATGTTTGTGCTGATGCTATATGAGCCGGTTGCGGACAAGAAGGTACCGGTGATGATAGGGGAACACGAGGCAGAGATGATTATCCTGGAACAGGAACAGCGACGGGCGCGCCGACCGATGACGTACGAACTGATAGTCTCAATTTTGGAATCATTCGAGCTGACGTTGAAGGGGGTCCGTATCGATCGTTTTGAGGAGGGTATATTTTATGCTACGTTGATAGTAAGCGACGGTTTCACGGAGAAGGAGATTGACGCGCGTGCAAGCGACGCTGTGGTGTTGGCGCTACACGAGTCGGTGGAGATAGAGATGGCAGAAGGGGTGCTTGAGGAGACGGGTTTCACGCCACAGCACAACGATATAGACTTGGGCACGACGCTGTCCGGGGGCGAGACGATAGAGGAACTGGAGGCGGAATTGCACCAGTGTGAGGAGAACGAGGACTATGAGCGTGCGGCCGAAATAATGAAGAAAATAGAAAATCTGAAGAAATGACCACATCTATCACTTTTTTTGACGAGGCTGCGGAATACATCCGCACCCATACGCATTACCGTCCTGCGACGGCTGTCGTTTTGGGCAGCGGGTTGGGAAAATTGGCTGATGCCATTGAGGATGCCGATGTTATCGGCTACGGAAGCATTCCGCATTTCCGGACGAGTACGGCGACGGGACACAAAGGCAACCTGATTGTGGGTCGGCTGAACGGTGTAGAGGTGATGGCGATGCAAGGACGATTCCACTACTATGAGGGTTATACGATGGAGGAGGTGACTTTTCCGGTGCGTGTGATGAGCAGGTTGGGGATTCGTCGGTTGCTGGTGTCGAATGCGGCCGGGGGCATCAATCCGGAATTCCGCGTAGGAGATTTGATGGTGATCACCGACCATATCAATTTCATGCCCAATCCTTTGATAGGAAAGAATATTGATGAGATGGGGGTTCGTTTTCCCGACATGACGACGGTGTATAGCACTACGTTGCGTCGTCGGGCGCATCAGGCGGCGGAGACGATGGGAGTGACCCTGCGAGAGGGAGTGTATGTAGCTGAGACGGGACCCACATACGAAACCCCGGCGGAATACCGGATGTACGGTATGCTGGGGGGTGACGCGGTGGGCATGTCGACGGTGCCAGAGGTGATAGTGGCTCGCCATTGCGGCATGGAGATATTTGGTATGAGTGTCATCACCAACTGCGCCCAAGACCTGGGCGAGGAGTGCCAAAACGACGGTGAGGAGGTGGTGCGAGTGGCCGATGTTGCCGCCGACAAAATGACAGAAATATTCAAATCGCTGTTAGACTAGTGTTGCATACGGCTGTCCATAGCAAACTGTTTCGGGTGATGCTGCTTGTGATAGCACTTGCAGCAGCTGGAGAACTCAGGGCGCAGTTGCCCAGAGTTCGCCAGCTCAGTTACGGTATTGACCCTGCTTGCGATTCGGTAGCTTTTGCGCAGTTTAGGATGCACATGGACAGCATACGTGCCACAAGGCCAACGGTGGCATTGGTACTGAGTGGGGGCGGTGCGAAGGGAGCGGCGCATGTCAGCGTGATTCGCTATCTGGAGGAGGTAGGGATCCCCGTCGACCTAGTGTTGGGAACGAGCATCGGCGGACTGGTGGGAGGACTGTATGCCTGTGGCTATACGGGCAGCGAGCTGGAGGATATCATCCGTTCGCAGGATTGGAACTATCTGATGCGCGACACCCATCCGC
>JAEEGL013951903.1_pt1 | contig 22442 bp, 13 predicted proteins | sample 9134231 | NCBI WGS metagenome assembly JAEEGL01 (sample SAMN16246548, study PRJNA631951) | gut metagenome | biome: gut microbiome; feature: rumen; material: fiber-attached | host: Bos | place: Iran: Karaj | collected 2018-10
ACCAGCCAGCAGGCCTCCGTCATCGACGACCTCGACAAACTCGCCCGGCTCATCCGTTGCGAACTCCAAGACCGCCCCGACACCGCCAAGGGTATCGTCAACAATTGGTACGACAACCACTCCGACCCATACGTGCGCCAGGTGCTCGAAAGCAAAATGGGTTCCCACCTCGACCAGTCGCGAGTCTTCAACCTCCTCACCACCCGCCGCCAAGTCCACTTCTTCCGCACCGTGTCCGAAATCTGCATCCAACGTCACCTCACCGGCCTCAAGGCAGGCTCCTTCATGCTCGGGCGCTTCGTTTCCAAACCCATCTCCACCTCCGTTTGGAACCGGCTCGACAGCCGCGTCGTCGCCTTCCTCCTCAACGAATACGTCCTGTACGAAAAATACACCCACGTCCTCGAGGAAGTGGGCGAAATACGCCTCGCCCGTGCTCACAGCCGCATCGAGACCGAAGGTATCGACAACATGACCGTGCGCAATTTCGACCTCTACAACTTCGTCCCTCTCCTGTGCTCGCGCCACGACTGGCAACAAATCACCTCCCAGCTCGAAACCATCGACCATCAGGACAACACCCACATCCTCCTCGACATCCTCTCGCAGCCCGTCGACCAAATCTTCAACCTTGCCCGACCCGACTGTGCCCTTCGTTTCGAAAACTCCAAACTCCCCTGATCATGAAACGCGCCCTCCTCGCTCTCCTCCTCGCCCTCGCCTTCGGGGCAACCCATGCCCAGACCTCGCCCGTCGACAGCCTCGACTACCGCATACTCAAAACCCTGCAGCAGCATCGCACACCCGTCGCCAACCCTCTCTGGGTCTCCGTCAGCAACTCTTTTCCCCTTGCCGTCCTACCCACGGTGGGCTATGCCGTAGGCTCCGCCTGTGTCCCCGACGCCCAGCAAAGCCAGACCCTCTTAGGCTACACCTTCCAGTCCGGCCTCGCCCTCACCATCAACGCCGCCGCCACCATGGCGCTCAAAAACATCCTCGCGCGGCCGCGGCCATGGGTGGCCTACCCCGACAGCCTCGTCTGTCTCCAGCGTGTCAGCAGTGCCTCCTTCCCCTCCGGCCACACCTCCTTCGCCTTCACCGCTGCTGTAACCCTCTCCCTGCTCCATCCCCGCTGGTACGTCGTGCTGCCCGCCGCGCTCTGGGCATCGGCCGTGGGCTACAGCCGCCTTTACATCGGGGCACACTATCCTTCCGACGTCCTCGCGGGAGCCGTCATAGGCACCTGCAGCGCACTCCTTGCTCACGCCCTCTGCAGCCGAAAGCAAAGCACTGCCCCCGCGCCGCCCGTCGACATCCTGCTCCCCGTCGCCCAGCTGCGTTTCTGAAAAAAAGAGGCGAAATCAATTCCCCAATGATTGAACATGAATTGCCATCATAGTTTTAACACGTCATCGAAGATAATTATCATTATCATTCTCAATTCTCAATTCTCAATTCTCAAATTTATGGTCATTACACGGCAATTCGTGTTAAATGATTTCCATTTTCCATTTTCAATTCTCAATTCTCAATTCTCAATTTCCCCGGCGTACCACTCCTTGAACTCGTTCACCCTTGCCCTTGGCACCACAACCCTTTCGCCCGTGTCCACACATAGTCTCAGCCAGTATTTCCCCGGCAGCCACACCGAAATCTCTTTGATGGCTCGGTGCGCCACGATATACTGCCTGTTCACCCGGAAGAACTTCCGCGGGTCGAGCTGCGTCATCATGGCGTCGAGCCCTTTGTCTAACATATAGCTGTGCCCGTCGGCAGTCAGGGCCACCGTGCTACCCTCGCGGACGCACACACAGGCAATGCTCTCCACATCCAACGGCACCAGCTTGTCCCGCACGGGGATAAGGAAATAGCGTCGATAATGGCGGTAATGCTGCTGCATCATCTCCATGGCACGCTGCAGCAAAGCGCCGTCCTGACCGTGGCCTCCCGCCAGCCATCCGCGCAGTTTCTGCAAAGCCCGCTGCAAATCCCCCGCATTGATAGGCTTCAGCAGATAGTCCACACTGTTCACCTCGAAAGCCTTCAGGGCATACTCGTCGTAAGCCGTGGTGAACACCACGGGGCAGGGAATCGACACCTGGTCGAAAATGCGGAAAGCCAGCCCGTCGGCGAGATGGATATCCAGAAACACCACATCGGGCATCCGCGACGAAGACCCGTGGGCGAACCAATCCACAGCCTCCTCTACAGTCTGCAGCACCCCGCACACCTCCACATCCGGAGCCGCCTGTCCCAACAGCCGTCTCAGATGCTCCACAGCCACATACTCGTCCTCGATAATCAAAGCCTCAATCATAACAGTTATCAAATAGTCATTAACGAATCGTATTTTTCCCTTCGGGAGTTGCGGCAGCCAACGGTATCTCCACCTCGAACCAACCGTCCCGCTGCCGGATGGCGATATCGCGGTGCATGGTCAGCATGCAGCGGCCGCTCAGATTTTTCAACCCGATGCTCCCATGCTGGTCGGGTTCCCAGTCGCCTTTGGGCTGCAAGGGGTTCCTTACCGTCAGGCAAAGAGCCTTGTCCTGTCCGGTGCCGTAGCCCGCCTCGATAGTCACCCGCAGCGGATGGTTCCGGCTTGCCACATTGTGCTGCAGCGCATTCTCCACCAGCAGTTGCACGCTGATGGGCACCACCTGCGCCCCCAGGCACTTCGGGTCCACGTGCCTCACCACCCCGAAACTGTCGCCATATCTGATTTGCATCATCGCGATGAAATTATCTGTAAACGCCAACTCCTCCTCCAGTGTCACCAGCCGCCGCTGCTGCATGATGTAGCGGTACGACCCCGCGAGCCGTTGAAGATAGTCGTGCGCCTTCCCGTCATCGTACCCTATCAGCCCGTCCAGTGTGTTCAGCGAATTGAACAGAAAATGCGGGTCAATCTGTTTTTCCAAAGCCTCGTAGCGTGTCTGCACACTTTCCGAGCGTGTCCGCTCCTCCTCCAGCAGCCGCTGTTGGTGGCGTGTGAGATTATACAGAAGCACCGTCACCAGCACCACCGTCAAGGCCACGAACCCGTCGCGCGACAGACCCAAGTCCACCCTCACATCCACTCCCAGAGCAGGCTTCAGCAGCCCCGCCGCCCACGACGACAGCAGGCTGAACGCCGCGGTAGCCGCCAGCGACCCCGCCACAGCCAGCGTGAAAGTCCTTGTGGGCTGGCCGCTCCCAGCCGCCGCCCCTGTCAGCCCGTCGAACAGCCTGAAATTGTAAAGGAACAGCAGGCAGCAAAGCAGCAACAGGTGGCACAGCGTAAACACCATGTGCCACGACGACAGAGGCGCCACAGGCGAAAAACGCAAATCGTCAATCAATACTATCGCCGTCAGGATCACCCCCGTGGCAAGCGAGAAAAGCAGAGCGTTCCCCCGTCTGAACGGGTGTACCATGCGCAAAGGCGCAAAACGGGGCAGATGTTGTGCAGCAGACATATTTATTTTTTTTTATTTTACAGAGGACATCTATTAATCACCCCAAAGGGGTGAGATATGAATAACAGCGTACGTAGTGCGGTGATTGAAATAACGAAACCCAAGGGGGAAAATTGCCGACACTCAAAACTTCTTCTCATGCCGCCCCGATTCTGAACCACTTTCCCGCCCGTAGGCACAGGCAGCAGGTGACGAAATAAAGCACCGCCTGCAGCCACAGCATCCCATACTCGAACCCCACCTGGTCCAGCGTCGCCCCCATGGTGCCTATGCGGATAAAGCCCTGGATGCCGTGGGTGGAAGGAAAGAGATAGGAAAACAGCCTCCAGAAAGCCGGCATATTGCATTGCGGCCAGATGGCTCCCGAAAGGAACAGCAACACCACGCTGAAGAAAATGCAGGTGACGATGCCCGTGTCCCTCTCGCGCACAAAGCTGCACACCGTCATGCAGAAAAACACCGTGGCCAGCATAAACGGCAGCAGGAACAGGCACAAATCGCCCAACCGCCCGATATGAGGCAACCCGAACAGGCGCGGCATCAGCACCAAGTCCACGGCCACTACAGGCAGATACAAAGCCAGATAGGCCAAGGCGCGTCCCATCACCACACGCGTGCGCCCTTCGCGGCGCAGGTGGGGTGGGATGACCCGCAGGGTGCGGCGGTCTTCGCGTGTAGTCCCGAAAAGGATTCCGATGCCCAGAAAAAGCGTTTGATGGACCACAAGCACTAACAGGGCGGGTATCAGGAAGCTGGAAAAACCGCCTGCGGGTGAGTACAGTTTCACGTCGTCGAAAGGAATGGGCTGAATCAGCTCGTCGGCGCTCTCGCCCGTGATGCCCGCCAGTCCGTATCGTTCCACCTGTATCTCCTGCATCTCGTCGAGAAGCACGGCGCTGGCGGCCGACAGCACGCTGCGATAGTAGAGGAAACTGCTCATGTCGCAAAACAGACACACCCGGGCGGTCTCCTTCTGGGCGAGACGGGAGTCGTAGTCGCGCGGAAAGAGTACTATGCCGTGGATGCGTCTTTGCTGCATCAGGTGCTTGGCCTCGGCCATGTTGCAGCAGTGATAGTCCACCCTCATTTCCGGAGTGGCGTCGAGCTTGTGGATAAAACGGCGCGACGCCTCGCCTCGCGACTCGTCCACCACGGCCACCTTCAGGTCGCGCACCAGCTCGTTCTTGTAGATGGCACCGAAAATAAGAGGATAGATAAGGGTGGCAATGAAGAATATGAGAATCACACCCTTGTCGTGGAGCACCCTGCGTACCTCGATGACGAAAATATCCCAAATATCCTTTAACAAATTCATCTCTTTATATGTTATTGTTTTTTGTATCATCGCTTCGACACCTCTTGTATTACACTTGTTTTACACTTTTAAAGTGTAAAACAAGTGAAGAAAAAGTGTAAAACAAGCGCGAAACAAATGTATATGGAAGTTGGTTCATTGTTGTTGATAAGTTGTTTTCGAATCGGTCAGTCGCCATGTCCCGACAAGACCGGTGAGCAAGAAAAGCAGCAGCGCGCACACCTGCACCCAGCACATGCTCAGTCCGCAACCAAAGAGCGTAATGCGCGAGACAGCCATGTAGTAGTGCCTCAGGGGGAAAATCTGGGCGAGCGCCTGCAATGCCCCCGGCATATTGTCCACCGGATAGGAGAAGCCCGACATGGTGAACGCCAGGGTGCCGTAGATGGCGGCGAAACAGGTGGAGAGGTGAGCGTCGGGGATGATGCCTGCCAGGAATACCCCCGTGGCCTGCATGGCGGTTACAAGCAGCAAGGTGAAGAGAGCCACCAGCACGAAACTGCCGTGCAGTTCGAAACCGCACAGAAAAGCCACTGCCTCGCTGCGGCCGAAGAGGACAATGTTGCCCAGTACGCCAAGGGTGGCGAACCACAGGGTGTAAGGGGCAAGTTTGCCCAAAAGGGCTGGCAGGGCGTTGTGGCCGAGCCATTGCCTAAGAGTGCCGTCTTTGCGTTCTTTGCCAATCATGTAGACGGTTAGCAGCAGCACCGAAAGCCCTAACATTCCCGGCAGCATGGTGGTGAGGACGTAGGGCTGGTAGTTGGCCGTGGGATTGCTGATGAGGTGGGTGTCGAGTTCTATGGGTTGGATTAGCCCCATTATCCTGTTCTCGTCGTAGCCCTTTTTGCGAAGCACCTCGCGTTGCACGGCTCCCGAAGCCAGTTTGCTGATGGTGGCAAGCGAGCGGTAGCTGAGGGCTCCGCTCAGCAGGTAGGCGTTGTTGCTATAGAGGGCCAGATGGGGTCGGGTGAAGGAGAGGACATCGTTGTAGGTGCCCTTGGGGATTTCGAGAAAGGCGTAAATCTCCTGACGTTGCATGGCCTTGCGGGCTGAAGCGTGGCTGTTGTATACTGCCACCACCTGCACCCCCTGCATGGCGTTGATTTCGTGGCACAGGCGACGGGACAGGTAGCTGCCGTCGCGGTCCACAATGGCAATAGGCAACCGTTCGGGCTGGCCTTCGGCCATGAGGGTGAGGAAGAAAACGTAGCAGAACACAATGCCCAGAGAGGTCAGCAGCAGATAGCGGGCCTGCCCTTGGTAGAGCAGACGCTTGATTTCGCGTTTCAGAGCTTGTGCGAAGATGCTTTTGGGTTCCTCTAACATGGTTTTGGGTTTGTTTTTCAACTTTGTTTTACGGTGAATTCTCCTTTGTCGTGCCTTAGTCTTTCACAATAATGGCGGTCATTCCCGGGCGGACATTGGGGATGGGTTCGGTGGGTACCAGTTTCAGGTCGAAACTCTTCACGTCGTACTGCCCGTTGATTTTGGTGGCGCGCCACACTGCGTATGAGGCCATGGCTTTGAGGTAGGTGACTTTGGCCTGATAGGTCTGTTCGCCCAAAGCGGGAATCTGTATCTTTACCTCTTTGCCAATGGTGAGGTCGCCCAGCAGGTCTTCGCGCACACTGATGGAAATCCATGTGTTGCTCATGTCGAGGATGGACATGACGGGAGAGCCGGTGCCGATGAGGTCGCTGTGTTTGGCATAGATTTCGGCCACTTCACCGTCGCAGGGGGCAAGCAGGTAGCGGTCGTGGACGTAGGAGGCCACTTCCGACACGGCTCCTTCGGCTTGCCGAACCAATGCGGCGGCAGCTGATTTGTCTTCGCTTTGAGCCCCTTCGCGAGCCATTTCGTATTGCAGCTTGGCGGCATTAGCCGTGGCCACGGCGGCGCGGTATTGCGCTTCGGCTTCGTCGCGTTTCTGTGCCGAGACCACCTTTTTGTCGTAGAGGGTCTGCACACGGTCGTAGGATTTTTTGGCTATGTCGACACCCACTTCTGCCTTCTGCCACATTTCGTAGGCCGAGGCTACCTGCTGTTGGCGGGCGCCGTTTTGGGCTTTGGTGCTTTGGGCATCGGCGGCGGCACGGGCGGCACGGGCTTGTTGCATCTTGGCATCCACCTCGGGGCTGCTGATATAGGCCAGGGTGTCGCCTTGGCGCACGTGCTGGCCTTCCTCCACGTAGAGGATGCTCAGCCGTCCGGGCACTTTGTTGGACACGCGGTATTCGTCGGCGCACACTTCGCCGGTAATCATTTCGGGCTCGGGCTGGATGGCGAAAATGCCTATCAGTGCAACGATTACCACAATGGCAATAACAGTGCCGACTCCCAGCCATAGACTTTTCTGTTCTTTGTTCATGATATTATATTTCTCGGTTGTCGATTAGTTGTTTTCGTTTTTCATTCCCATGGCTTGCATGAGGTAGAGGTGGTCGAGCCGCAGTTCGATTTCGGCGTCGAGCAGCTCGCTCTTGGCTTTCATCCAGGCTGTCTGGGCGGCCATGAGGTCGGTGGAGCTGATTACTCCGGCATCGAACGACTCGTCGGCAAGGCGCAGGTTCTCTTCGGCGTTCTCGAGGTCGCTCTTGGCTTGCTGCAGCTTGACGTTGGCTACTTTCAGCTGGTGGTTGAGTTTGTTGACTTCGAGGAGTACCAGGTTGCGGGCTTCCTCTATCTGGTAGGCGGCTTCGGCGCGTTTGTGCTTGGCGGCTTTGACGGCTTGGATGTCGCCCGGGTGACAGAGGGGAATGTTTACCGCCACTCCGGCAGTGAACATGCCTCCGAATTCTTTCTGAAACCCGTTGAACATGTTGGGGTTGCTTACGACGTAGGAGCCTGTGACGGCGATGTTGGGCAGCAGTCCTGCACGGGCGATGCGCACGCCTTGGTCGGCGATGCCTTCAGCGTCGCGGAGCATCCGGATGTCGGGACGGCGCAGGCAGACGGTGTCGAGGGGGATGTCGTCGACGGGGAGGTAGAGGCGTTGGGTGCTGTCTTCGACTATGGTGTAGTTGCTGTCGGGGTTGAGTCCGCAGAGTTGGCAGAGTGCCAGCCGCGCCAGTTCGGCTCCGCAGTCGGCTTTGGTCATGTTCATGCGGGCTTCGTTAAGTTTGACGCGCACTTTGGTGACGTCGCCGCGGGTGGCTACATCGGCCTGGAGCATGGCTTCGACATCGCTGTTGAGGGTTTCGAGGAGGGCGTAATATTGCCGGGCGAGTTGCTGTTTGTGGAGGATGGAGATGTATTGCCAGTAGGCTGCATCGACGGCGATGAGCAGTTGGTCGTAGATTTTGTCGCCCAGGGCTTGCTGCAGGTCGCGGTTGTATTGTGCGGTTTTGTAGAGGGCGGTGAGCCGTCCGCCGAGGTAGAGGGGCTGGCTGAGAGTGACGCTACCGGCAACGATGTTGCTGAGGTCGAGGTCCATGGCTTCGGTTACTTTCTGCCCCATGTTGTTGAGGTTTTCTTCGAGCCGGAGGCCGCCGAGGTTCTGGACTATGGCGTTGGCCAGCTGGGGGTCGTTGATGCCCAGGCTGGCAAGGAAGTCGCTGAGACTGTTGGCTATGTCGCTTTCGACGGTGGTGCCTATATGGTTGATGTCGTAGGCTTGGCGGTCGCTGAGGGGTTTGATGCTTTTTTGGTTCCAGACGTAGGTGCCGTTGGCGTCGACTTTGGGAAGGAATTGGCAGAAGGCCATGCGTTGCAGCGCTTCGGCGGCGGCTATGCGTTCTTCGGCGGCGCGGAGTGCGGGGTTGCTTTGGGTGGCCAGGTAGCGGCAGGCGGGGAGGGTGAGCCGCTGCTGCCCCAGGACGGGCAGGGCAAGCAGCAGGGTCAGGAGGATTATAGGTGTTTTTTTTGTCATGTTTGTTGTGTTTTTTGATTTTGCAAAGGTACTGCTTTCCGGCGGTTCGGGGTGGGTGTTTGCGGCTGAATTGGAAAAAATCGGGGCTGAATTGTTTTTTGGGGCTGTTGATTGGATTTTTTTGCGTACTTTTGCATTTTGAAAAATTGAGAATTGAAGATTGAAAAATATATTTTTGCTTTATGGTAACCTCCAATTATTATAAAAAAAACTTTGCAATGAGAATTCATGGTAATGATTCTTTAAAACATGAATTATCATTAATTATCATGAATTTATGGCCATTACATGGCAATTCGTGTTTAATATTCAATAATGATTATCATGAATGCGCCCCTTTTAGGGGCAATTATTGGAGGTTGCTTTATGACTAAGTTTATCGGAGCTCACGTCAGTGCGAGCGGGGGCGTGGGGAACGCGGTGCTGAATGCCGAGGCTATCGGCGCGACGGCGTTTGCCCTTTTCACCCGTAACCAGCGCAGCTGGGTGAGCAAACCTCTCGGTCAGCCGGAGGTCGACGGTTTCAAGGCTTTGCTTGTTGAGCGTGGGTTCGAACCGCGCTATGTGCTGCCGCACGACAGTTATTTGATCAATCTCGGCTCGCCGGACGAGGAGACGCTGGGGAAGAGCCGCGCAGCCTTTCTCGACGAGATGCGGCGGGCGCAGCAGCTGGGGCTGACGATGCTGAATTTCCATCCGGGCAGCCACCTCAACCGCATTAGCGAGGAGGAGTGTCTCGACCAGATAGCCCGCGAAATCAATCTCGCCCTCAGCCAGACAGAAGGAGTAACCGCTGTGATAGAGAACACCGCGGGGCAGGGGACGAACCTGGGCTGGCGTTTCGAGCATATCGCCCGCATTATCGAGGGCGTCGACGACAAGAGCCGCGTGGGAGTGTGTATTGACACCTGCCACACGCTGGCAGCGGGCTACGACCTGAGCACTGAGATGGGCTATCAGTTCACCATGGAGGAGTTCGAGCGGGTGATAGGCCTCAACTATCTCCGTGCCGTACACCTCAACGACAGCAAGAAGGGTGCGGGCAGCCATGTGGACCGCCACGAGAGCCTGGGGTTTGGCGCGCTGGGCGTGGATTTCTTCAGACGGTTTATGAACGACCCGCGTTTCGACGACATGCCCATCATCCTCGAAACTCCCGCCCCCGGCCGTTGGGCGGAGGAAATCAGCTGGCTCATGGAAATTGAGAATTGAGAATTGAGAATTGAGAATTGAGAATTGAGAATTGAGAATTGAGAATGAGGCGCCTTGTTCTTTTGACTGTGTGTCTTTTGCTTTTGGGAACTGTTTGCCGCGGGCAGACAGTGGTGAACGATTATGTTTTTTCGACGGGTGTGGACTCGTCGCTGTGGGTGGACATGACGGTGAGCACGCCGTGGCAGATTGGCGGCGAGGTGCCTATCCCGTTGCCGTTCACGTTTTCGATTTGGAACAGGGACTATGACGAGGTGGTGGTGTATCCCGACGGGTCGATGCTGTTCCGCTGCCAGATGCGGTCGGCTCCCGAGGTTTATTTCCCCGACAGTGTGCGGCGCATCCAGCCTGTAACGAGCGGTCTGTTCGGCTACAGGAACGCGTCGGGGCTGCTGATGATGCAGTCGACTTGCCTGAATCTGGGTGTGGCGGGGAGCCAGGTGTGGGTGATGGAGATGAGAAACGAGAATGTGGGCGGGAATACGCGCTATTGGCAGATCAGGGTGGCCGAGGAGGACAATTCGCTGACGGTGGTATATGGTCCCGGCACTCCGGGGAGTTATACCGCCGACATCGGGTTGATGCTGGACACGGGGCATGTGGTGGTGGTGAACCCGTCGGGTCACACGGTGAGCCCAACGTCGGAGGGGAGAAGCCGCACGGTGTGGCCGGGGCGTTACCGTTGGTATAGGTTCGAGCCTGCCGCCACGCTGTGCGCCACGCCCACGGGGTTGCATATCGGCGAGATTGCCCCGGACGGCACGAGTGTGAGGATGCTGTGGAACAGGTGTTCATTTTATTCGGGTTTCAGGGTGGAGTATGGCGCTCCGGGATTTGCCGAGGGCACGGGGACTGCGGCGGTGGTGGCGGACACGTCGATGCTGATTGACGGTCAGATGCCCGAGTCGGATGTGGAGGTGAGGGTGTATGGCATTTGCGGCGACACGAGCAGCGGCTATGTGTCGCAGGTGGTGCATCTGGAACGGGTGGTGCCCAGCAGGCTGCACGGCTATGTGTTTACCACGGGGTTGAACTCGCAGCTGTGGTACGACATGTCGGGAAGGACTTCGATGGACGTTGGTTATCACAATCTGCCGTTCCCGGTGTTTGTGTACGACAGGTTTTTCTACAGGCAGTTTGTCACCGGGGGGCCGATTGTGTTCAACAATGTGAATCCTTACACTCCTTATCCTTCGTTCCCCGACATGGAGCCTCGCAGATGGTACGACACGGTGGAGCAGATTATGGCTGTTTACGGTTTCTATAATACACATTCCGGCAACGGGCAGTCGCAGGTGAAGATAAAGTGTATCAATCCCGATTCGGTGGGACACCGTGTGCTGGTGGTGGAGCAGAGCAGGGTGAAGGGATGCATTTCCGACCCCCTGCAGGTGCAGCTGAGGGAGGACGACCACTCGGTGACGATAGTCTACGGCGAGCAGCAGTTTCCGATTGACGGGGCATCGGCGGTGGGGCTGATGTTCGACACCAACCGCGTGGCGTACATCAACCAAGTTAACCACACGGTGTCGCCCACTTACGACGGTGTGGAACGCGCGGCGTGGCCGGGGCAGTTCCGCTACTACCGTTTTGTGCCGGAAGACTCGCTGTGTCCCGACCCGGTGCTGAAGGTGAGGGGCGTGAGCCTGACTTCGGACCGCACGCGGCTGATATGGGAACGGTGTCCTTACCACAATGAGTTCTTGGTGGAGTATGGACCCGAGGGCTTTGCCGAAGGGACCGGCACGAGGGTCACCACTACCGACACGTCGCTGTTGCTGGAGGGGTTGCTGCCCGAGGTGGACTACGAGGCGCGTGTGACGGCGCTGTGCCCTTACGGCAACACGGGCTGGTCAAGCCTGGTGTTCCGCACTCCGTGCCACATGCCGCGGGGCAACAGGCTGCACTTCGCCAACCTGTATGCCGACAGCGTGAAATGCTGCACGGGTTCGTATGGCTTCCCTTCTTCAGCTCTCTCCCTCCCCAATAGGGTGGACTATGGGCCGCGGTCGGTTTATTCGAGACACACGACGCATTACGACTCGGTTCACCACAGTTATCTGGATGGCCGTAACTACAACTATTACGGCTATTCGCTGCCACGCCCGATTCCAGATGGTTTCTGTTCGTCGGTGAAGCTGGGGCGTTACCTGGGTTACAGTGGCGTGGGGCCGCAGCAGGAGTCTATTACGTATACCCTTGTGGTGGATACGAACCAATATGAGTTGCTAATTCTTCACTATGCTTTGGCTCAGACGTTGACTAAGTGGCTGCCCGACAGCAAACCCCGTTTCGTGTTGGATATTACCGATTCGGCGGGCAACCCTTTGCCGGGGTGTTTTTACAATGATTTCATAACCGAAGACCTCTTCCAATGGTCGAGCAACATCAGCCACCTTAACTATTGGTCGGGCTGGGATGCTGCGGGTGTGGACCTCGCGCCGTTGCACGGTCGGACTATCCATGTCACTCTGTCGCATTTCGACGGCTATCATGCCGGTTTGTACAACAGCGATTATCTCCATGGCTACGCTTATTTCACCCTCGAGACCGCTCGCAAACGCATCGTTGCCGAGAGTTGCGGCGACGGGACGGAGAATGTTTTCCACGCCCCCAAGGGTTTCACCTACCGCTGGTACAAGGCCGACGCGCCCAACACCACGCTTTCCACGGCCGAGACCCTGCATGTCACCGTGCCAGGAGAGTATAAGTGCCGCTTAGCTACCCGTCTGGGCGACCAGGTGTGCGGCTTCGACCTCACGGCTTACGCCGGAGGTCGCTACCCTGCGGCGGCTTTCGCCATGCAGCCGCTCGACTCGTGCGGCTCGTTGCAGCGTTTTTCTAACCAAAGTGTCGTGTCGCAGGATGAGGACCGCACCCAACTCACCACCCTGCCGTGCGACGAATACCTGTGGGATTTCGGCGACGGGGGCACTTCGACCGACGAGAACCCCGTGCATCGCTTTGCCGAAGGCTCCCACACTGTGACGCTCTACGCCATGCTGGCGGGAGGCGACTGTGTGGACTCGGTGAGCCAGATGTTCTCGGTGGTGCTGCAGCACGACACTATTGTCGACTCCATTTGCTCGGGGCAGGAATATGACTTCTTTGGCCGACGCCTCGCCGAGGCGGGTGTATACACCCATGTGGCGGGCTGCCAACACACCACGCTTTTCCTCAAGGTGAACCCGGTGTTCTCCACCTCGGTGGCCGATACCTTTGCTGTGGGTGAATATTACCAGCACGACGGGGTGCGCTACCGTCAGCCCGGCATCTACACAAGGCTCTACACCAGCGTCGGGGGGTGCGACAGCACTGTGACACTGCATCTTTGCTGCATCGCTTTCCGCGACACTACGGTCTGCGCCTCGTCCTTGCCATACGTGTGGCACGGGGTTACTTTTTCGGGCGAGGGGACCGACACGGTGCGCTATGCCGCTGAACACGGTGCCGACAGCATTGAGGTGCTGACCCTCCATGTGGTTGACCAGCCCGAATTGCTGCTCCAGCCCGAGGCGTTCTGCCGCTATCCCGGAGGCTACAGCCTCGTCCTGCCCTACGGCTTGTGCTACCTGTGGACTTCCGAGCCTCGCGACACTTCGCTGCCTGCGGGGTGGGTGCGCGGGAGCGAGATGGAGTTGCCTCTGCGGCTCTACCCTTCCGACACCACACGCTACACCCTCATGGCGCAGTATTGCGACAGCACTCCCTGCCCGTGGCGCGGCACGATGCTGCTGGCTCCTGTGGCGGGGGTGGAAGCCCGTCTGGGTGTCACGCCGCCGCAGTTGACCGAGGACAATTTCGAACTCACCGCCGTGGACCTCTACCCCAATCCCCACGAAAGGATGTGGTTCATCAACGGCACCTCGGTGCTTTCGACGGACAGCTTCATAGTCTACCGTGCCTCCCCCTCGGAGGACAGTGTGCGGGTGATGCTTGTTGTCACAACCCCCGACTGCAGCGACACCGCCGTGGCCTCGGTTCCGGTGAAGATTCAGAGCCTTTGGTTCCCCAATGTCTTCACGCCGGGCGAGGCTTCAAATAATCTCTTCCGTGGCTACGGGGTGAATGTACGGGACTATGACTTGAAGATTTTCACCCGCTGGGGCGACTGCATTTTCCACACCAACAACATCGACGAGTGCTGGAACGGCACCTACCGCGGCGTGCCCAGCCCAGCGTCGGCCTACGTCTACCTGTGCCGTTACACCACCCTCGACGGCGAACCCCGCGTCCTCAGCGGCACGGTGACCCTGCTGCGGTGACGGTTGAGCCGGCACTTTGGAAATGGCACAATAAAACTTGCCTTGGAACGTTATGCATTTGGAAACATAACATAATAGTCTGACATGAAAGCCATCGTACGATACATAAACATCTTTGCCGTTGTGCTGCTGTTTGCTTTTTGTTCAGGGGCAAAAGCACAATCGGATGTGGCTTACGGCTACCAATTCTCCACGTCGGTGGATTCGAGTGTATGGATTGATATTGACTCCGAAACTACTTTCGAGCCTTGGTACAGTTATCCTAAAGTGGTTCACCTCCCTTTTGATTTTACTTTCTATAACCGTACTTACTCCGACATTTCCATCTATTATAACGGCAATGTGCTTTTCGGCAATATGGTTAATCAGTTGTCGAGCAATTATACACCTTTTCCGTATGACAGGGAGGTGGCCTGTATTTGCGGGTACGGATTTAACGGCAGATGTACGAGTTTCGGTAACTGGTGTTCTCCGCCCGACTCGACGGGAAACAGAATTTTTATACTCCAGTATACAGTTCCATACACCGGTTGTAGGTGGCAAATCCAACTGTTTGAGGCAGACAATTCGATAAATATGGTTTATCAGGGTAATACCGTCTCATCTTATTATAGTGGATATGTAGGATTACAGATGGGTCGCAACCGCTTCATAGCCGTTTCTCCAGATTATTCCTCATTATGTAATTGTGTGTGGACGGCGTTTCAAGACAGTATCACATACGAAGGCTGGCCGGGGCAAAACCGTTGCTACCGTTTTGTGCCTGTTGATACTATATGTCTTTCCCCCGCTGTTGTAGGGGTGTCGAGTCATTGGCAGAATCCAGGTACGGTGCAGTTGCTGTGGAACCGCTGCTCGCGCTACAGCGCATACGCTGTGGAATACGGCCTTGAAGGTTTCACCCCCGGCACGGGTGCCATCCTTAATACCCCCGACACCTCCGTGACGTTGACAGGCCTCGTGGCAGGACAAAGCTATGATGCGTATATCAGTGCCCTTTGTATAGACAGCCAGTCCACCCCCTCGGTCTTTGTCCAATTCCAGCCTCCGTGTCCTCCCTCGGCCGATAACCAAATCCTGTTCCACGACCTTTACAATTCAACCGTGTCCTGTCGCACAGGAACTACATCCTATCCTTCGGTCAATGTGGGCATTGTTGACTCGGGTTTCCTGTCGCCCTGTTCCCGACACACTGTCCATTCCGACCCGTTGGAGCGTGACCCTCGCACCGACTATCAACTCTACACCATACCTCCGGGGCACTGTGTCTCGGTGAGGTTAGGCAACTGGCAAATCAACGCTGAGCAAGAGTCCATCACCTATACCCTCCAGATTGATACCAACAACTATGACCTTATCATCCTACGCTATGCCTTGGTGGAAGAGGATCCCAGCCATGTTCCGGCGAATAACCCTCAGTTCGAATTTGACATCACTGACCTCGCTGGACACAGTATCAGCGACTGTTATCACGGCTTCTTTGTGTCGGGCGACTTGTCGGGCTGGAACCAGGGGATTGACGATGTGCTTTGGCGCGATTGGGACGCTGTGGGCATAGACCTTTCGTCGTTGCACGGGCAGACAGTTTGTATCACCCTCTCATCCCGCGACTGTGCCCAGACCGGCCATTTCGGCTATGGCTATTTCACACTCGAAAGCGCACACAAGCATTTCCGTTCCACTTCGTGTGGCGAAATAACCGAGAACACTTTCCATGCCCCGGAAGGCTTCTCCTATCGCTGGTACAATGCCGCCGACACTGCTGTCACGCTCTCCACCAGCGACTCGCTCCATGTCTCCGACACAGGCGTTTACTGCTGCCGCGTCAGCCACCAATTATCAGGCTACCAGTGCGGATTTGTCATGTCGACCTATATGGGCTCGCGCTACCCTGTGGCAGCGTTCACGCACGAACAATACGACTCGTGTGGCTCGTTGATACGTTTTATCAACCACAGTGTTATTGCCCGTGACAGCACCCATGCCCAACTTACCGTCTTCCCCTGCGAACAATATCTGTGGGACTTTGGGGACGGGAACACCTCTACCGAAGTGAATCCCGTGCACAGTTTTGGCGAAGGCATCCACATTGTTACGCTCTATGCCATGTTGGCGGGTGGCGACTGTACTGATTCTGTGAACTGGACTTTCACCGTAACTCTGCAGCACGACACCATCGTCGACTCCATCTGCTCTGGGCAGGAATACCTTTTTTTTGGCCGTCCCCTCACCGAGGCAGGTGAATACACCCATGTGGAGGGTTGTCAACACACCACGCTCATCCTCAAAGTCAACCCGGTGTACTCCATCTTGGTGGCCGACACCTTTGCTGCGGGCGGATACTATTTGTACGACAGGGTGCGCTACTATTGTCCCGGCAGCTACATAAGGCTTTACACCAGCATGGGAGAATGCGATAGCATCGTGACGCTACATCTCTGCTGCATCGCCGTTCTCGATACCACCGTCTGCTCCTCCTCTCTACCTTATGTGTGGCATGGAGTAACCTTTATTGGTGAAGAGACCGACACTTTGCGTTACCCCTCTTACTATGGAGCCGACAGCATTGTCGTGTTGAACTTTCACGTTTTGCCATCGTTTGCCACCAATGTTGTCGACACTCTCAGACAGGGTGACACCTATCTGTTCCACGGCATGGAATATCTCTATCCAGGAGTATACACTGTTCAGTATGAATCTATCAATGGATGTGACAGCAACTTTACACTACATCTTTGCAGCTATGAGGAGTGGGATACTACAGTGTGTTCTGATGCACTTCCTATGATGTGGCGGAATGTATTGTTTCTGTCTGGAGGAATAACAAAGTTGATTTTCCCTTCCATACTGGGTGCGGACAGCATTGTGGTGCTGAACTTTCACGTACTGCCATCGTATGCCACAGAAGAGGCCGACACTTTCAGGCTGGGCGATACCTATTTGTTCCATGGCATGGAATATCGCAGTCCGGGAGTATACACTGCACAGTTTGAAACTGTCGATGGCTGCGACAGCACCTTTTTGCTACACCTTAGCAGCTATGAGGAGTGGGATACCGTGGTGTGTGCCGATGCCTTGCCTGTGGTGTGGCGGAATGTCTTGTTCAATGCGGCGGGATGTGACACATTGCACCTTACCTCTGTGGCGGGAACGGACAGCATTGTGATGCTTTCTTTCGGTGTTTTGCCGATGCTCAGCCTTGAACTTGAACCCGAACTGATATGCCGTCTGCCAGGCGGCCATTGGCTTTCTTTGCCCGATACCCTGTGCTATCGTATCACTTCAGACCCCGCAGACCCTGGATTGTCTTTTGACTGGGTGTCGGGCCATGATTTGGATGGTGGAATACTTTTGCAGCCAGCCGATACCACGTTTTATTACCTGTTGGCCAACCATTGTGACGGCCTCTATTGTCCTTTTTATGACACTTTGCTGCTTGCCCCGGTTCATCCTGTAGAAGTGGGCTTGATGCTTGACCCGGAGTCTTTGACAGAGGACAACATGAGTCTAAGTGTCATCGACCTCACCGGGCAGCCTCACCAAAGGCAATGGTACTTTAATGACATTTCTTGGGGCGACACGACACGTGTTGTCCATTATTTGTCTTCGGCACAGGAGGACAGTGTGCGGGTGATGCTTGTTGTCTCAACCCCCGACTGCAGCGACACCGCCTATGCTTCGGTGCCGGTAAAGATTCAGAGCCTTTGGTTCCCCAATGTCTTCACCCCTGGCGAGGCCACCAACAACTTCTTCCGGGGCTATGGGGTGAATGTAAGGGACTACGACCTGAAAATCTTCACCCGCTGGGGTGACTGCATTTTCCACACCAACGACATCGACGAGTGCTGGAACGGCACCTACCGCGGCGTGCCCAGCCCGCCGTCGGCCTACGTCTATCTGTGCCATTACACCACCCTCGACGGCGAACCCCGCACCGTTGCAGGTACGGTAACGCTTATCAGATAGCATATTTTCAGCGTTTTATGTGATTTTATTATAGGTGTGGGCTCGCTCGTTCACCGTTGTTTATACGTCAGTTCTCCCATATTTCTCCCATCGCGGATGGGAGAAATATGGGAGAAATATGGGAGAAATGGGGGTGAACGAGCGAAGGCAGGGCGTTTAGCCGAGGAATTGGAAGACGTGGTCGAACACGATGTCGGCGCGGATGTCGAAAGCTTCGCGCGAGGCGTAGCCTATGTGTGGGAGGCAGATGCAGTTAGGTGCGTTGAGGAGGGGATGTGAGGTGGGCAGGGGTGGCTCGGTTTCGTAAACGTCGATGCCTGCACCGGCTATGGCTCCGTTGCGCAGAGCCTCGGCAAGAGCTTCGATGTCGACTACGTTGCCGCGCGCGGTGTTGACGAGCAAGGCGGTGGGTTTCATGAGCGCAAGGCGTTGGCGGCTGATGAGGTGGCGGGTCTCGTTGTTGAGCGGGACGTGGAGAGTAACGATGTCGCTCTGACGCAGGAGCGTGTCGAGGTCGACGTAGGGGATGCCCATCTGTGTGATTTCAGGGTGTTGGCTGCGGTTGTAGGCCAGCAGGTTGCATCCAAAGGCTTGGAGCAGGCGTGCGGTGGCGGTGCCGATGGCTCCGGTGCCCACTATGCCGACGGTTTTGCCACGGAGTTCGCGACCCAGGAAGTTGGCGCGGCTGCCGCCTTGGCGTGTGGCGGCGTCGAGGGAGGTGATGCGGCGCAGGAGGTCGAGCATGAGGCCTACGGCGAGTTCGCTCACTGCGGTGGTGGAGTAGCCTGCGGCGTTCTGCACCGTGATGTTGTGCTGTTTGCAGTAGTCGAGGTCGATGTGGTCGAGTCCTGTGAAGGCTACGGAGAGGTATTGGAGGTTGGGGCAGCGGCTGAGAACTGCGGCGGGCAGCGGGATGTTGGAGATGACGGCGACGTGGGCGTCGGCTATGCGGGAGGCAAGGGTGTCGGGCGCTTCGTTGCGGTCGAGATAATATTCAAACTGATGGCCTTTGGCGGCCAGACGGCTTTTCAGCTGCTCGAAGTGTTCGGGGCTGATGCCGAGGGGTTCTACGCATACGATTTTCATGGGTGTGGGGGTTGTTATTTTTTCTTTTTCACGCTGAAACCGAAGCCGCCGAGTTTTTCGCCAAGGGAGTAGTATTTGCCGTGTGAGAAGGCAAGGGGTTGGGCGTGGTTGAGTTGGAAGGCTCCGGTTGCTTTGTCGATGAGCCGTTCTTCGGCGTTGACGGCCACGACGTTGGCAATGAACATGTCGTGGCTTCCGAGGGGTCGGATTTCGACGACTTTACATTCGATGTTGAGGGGGCTTTCGGCTATGAGTGGGGCGCGGACCACTTGTGCGGGTTGCGGGGTGAGGTGCATTTCGCTGAATTTGTTGTGGTCTTTGCCGCTGCGTACGCCGCACCAGTCGGTGGCGTGGGCCAGTTGGACGGTGGTGAGGTTGATGACGAATTCGCCTGTGCGTTTGATGATGGGGTAGGAGTGGCGTTCGGGGCGGAGGGAGATGTAGCACATGGGCGGGTCGCTGCAGAGGGTGCCTGTCCAGGCGACGGTGACGATGTTGTAGTTGCCGGGTTCGTCGCCGCAGGAGACCATGACGGCGGGCAGGGGGTAGATGAGGGTGCCAGGTTTGAAGGGTACTTTCATGGCTGGCGGGGGTGTTATTCTTTGAACTTCTTGTCGAGGTCTTCTATCCAGAGGCGGAATTGTTTGTCGGTTTCGGCGAGGTTGGCGACGGTTTTGCAGGCGTGGAGTACGGTGGCGTGGTCTTTGTCGCCGCATTGCAGGCCGATGATGGCGAGTGAGGATTTGGTGAGTTTTTTGGCGAAGTACATGGTGAGTTGCCGTGCTTGCACTATCTCGCGTTTGCGGGTGCGGGTCTGGATGCTCTCGATGGGGATGTTGAAGTAGTCGCAAACAACTTTCTGGATGTAGTCGATGGTGACTTCGCGGTTGGTGCTTTTGACGAATTTGTCAACCATTTGTCGGGCCAGATCGATGGTGATGTCGCGGTGGTTGAGCGACGATTGGGCCATGAGGGAGATGAGGGCTCCTTCCAGTTCGCGGACGTTGGTGTTGATGTTGTAGGCAATGTATTCTATTACTTCGTCGGGCATTTCGACCCCGTCGCTGGCGAGTTTCTGCCGGAGGATGCTCATGCGTGTTTCGACATCGGGCGGGAGGAGTTCGGCGGCGAGACCCCATTTAAGGCGTGAGGTGAGGCGTGTTTCGAGTCCCTGGAGCTCGCTGGGTGCTTTGTCGCTGGTAATGATGATTTGCTTTCCGGCTTGGTGCAGGGTATTGAAGATGTGGAAGAAGGCTTCTTGAGTGCGGCCTGCTTTGTTGCTCCAGAATTGGATGTCGTCGACAATGAGCACGTCCATCATTTCGTAGAAGTGGACGAAGTCGGAGGTGGTGCCGTTGCGACCGGCGTCCATGTATTGCTGCATGAATTGCTCGGAGGTGACGTAGAGGACGGTCATGTCGGGATGGAGCTCTTTGGTCTTGAGTCCGATGGCGTTGGCGAGGTGGGTCTTGCCAAGGCCTACACCGCCATGGAGCATGAGGGGGTTGAAGGCTGTTTTGCCGGGTTTTTCGGCCACGGCATAGCCTGCGGCACGGGCAAGGCGGTTACATTCGCCTTCGACATAGTTGTGGAGGGTGTAGGAGGGGCTGAGCTGGGGGTTGACGCGTACTTTCTGTATGCCGGGGATGACAAAGGGGTTGGGGAAAACGCGGCTGTCATCGGCGTTGATGTTCTTGGGTATGTCTAGGGGTTTGTTGCGCGGCAACTGGTAGCCTCCTGAGGGCACCTGAGTGGTGAGTGGTTGGTCGGCTATGCTTTTGTCCATGACGATGCTGTATTGCAGGCAGGCCTGGTTGCCAAGGGTGAGTTGGATGGCACGTTTGAGGAGTTCGGCATAGTTTTGTTCGAGCCATTCGTAGAAGAAGGGGCTCGGGACCTGGATGATGAGTGTGCTGCCGTCGAGTTTGACGGGTACTATGGGTTCAAACCAGGTACTGAAAACTTTCTCGTTTTCTTTGCCGGTGAGGTTGTCTTTGATGAATTCAAGACAATCGTCCCATACTCTTTGGTAGTCGTTCTGCACATTCTTCATGTCGTTTTCGCTATTATAGTTCATAATGTCCACTTTTTCTATTCAAAATTGCCGGCATGGGGTGTTGCCGATGGTTGTCCCCATTTTTGGGTGAGCGGTGATGGGGTGACTTTTCTGCCTTGCTCTGTTTCTGTATCACTTAGAAAGAGTCGCCTGTCCGACGTTCACAATGCAAAAATGCAACAAAAATATCACCCATCAAGGTAAAAAATAAATTTGCATAATTCAGAAAAAAAACATAAAGCAATGCGGGACTTTTGCCCCCTGTTTAAATGCCACCCTTCTGCAAAAAAACTGAAAAATAGCCTAATTACATTCTTTTTTAAGATTTCAAAACCCCTAAAATATACGAAAAAAAATTCAATTGAAGAGGTTTTTTTTCGGAAATTTGTCTTTTTTTCCGGTTTTTGTTGATAATCCCACCAACTGTCTGTACAGTAGTTTACTATTGGTTGAAAAGTATATTAATGCTTTGATGTACAGTGCTTTGTGTGCAAATTGTTGATAATCATGGTTCCCTTGTTTCGGGGCTTTTCTTTAACTCGTTAATCCTCAAAAGTATGTTTATTTATTCACATAAGTCGGTTAAAAAGTATATTTTTTTTGAGACGTTTTTACGGTTGGAAAAAACGGCATTTTTTGTTTGCGGAGTTTTCGAGCGTTTTTATTGTATTGGGTTTCGGGTGCTGTAGGATGCGGTTGCGGAGGTCGGTGAACCATGAAAGATGAACTTTTTTTTCTTTTTTTGTCTAAAAGTATCATTATTTAAAAATAAAAGAGTAACTTTGCAGTTGGAAAAAAATCTTAAAAAGTATAAATAATTTATATAACCCATTTAAATTCAAATCAAATGAAAACAGCTTATAATTTCAACGCAGGCCCTTGTGTCCTGCCAAAAGAGGCCATTGAGTCCACAATCAATGCCATTCGCGACTTTGACAACACTGGTATCGGTCTGCTCGAGATTTCCCACCGTACCCCCGGTTGGGAGCGCACCATGGAGGAAACCCGCCAGCTTTGGCGCGACCTGTTGAACATCCCCGCCGAATACGAAATCCTTTTCCTCGGTGGTGGTGCCAGCACTGGCTTCATGGATGTTCCCGCCAACCTTCTCAACAAAAAGGCAGCCTACCTGCAGACCGGTGTGTGGGCTAAGAAGGCCGCCAAAGAGGCTAAGAACTTCGGCGAGACCGTGATTGTCGCTTCTTCCGAGGACAAG
>JAEEGL010044812.1_pt1 | contig 22438 bp, 18 predicted proteins | sample 9134231 | NCBI WGS metagenome assembly JAEEGL01 (sample SAMN16246548, study PRJNA631951) | gut metagenome | biome: gut microbiome; feature: rumen; material: fiber-attached | host: Bos | place: Iran: Karaj | collected 2018-10
TTATGAGGATGGACTGCAAAAAATCTATTACCGCGAGAATATCATTGCGACGATTTATGCAGAAGCAGACTGGTTTTCTCCGAGCGATATCGAGCCGCCGACGCTCGAGTATGTCGTCTTTTTCGATCGCGAAACGCATGAAGAATTGGAGCTGCAGGAAGTTCCGCCGATTATATTTTCGGAGGTGATGCGCGATGTCGATATGGCCGTGAGCGTGGCGCATGCAGGCGATGTCGATCCCGAAACCAGCCATTCGACGATTGAGATGCGCAGAATCATCGCCGAATACAATGTTCAGCTGTTTGGACTCAAAAACGTCTCTTTCGATGCACGGCATGCAAAGATCGAGGGCAAACGCGCGTCGTATACGATCCACCTGGGATCCGGGACGATTTTTGAGATTGGCGGATCGCATATCGCGGTTTTGCCGGTGCATTCGCAGCACAAGGGCCGGTTGTTTATGCCATTTATCGACGAAGACCCCAAAACCGCCGAAATCATGAGCAAAATCCTGTTGTTCGCCAACGATATGAAGATCAAGGATCCATATATTTTGCGGCAGATATGATGTCACGTCAATCGGTTGTGGTCGTGTGAAATTCATGGATCGTTATCCGCAAATTGATGTGTTGAAAGATTTTCGCGTGTCATACAGGCAATTTCGTGCTACACTGGAAAGGCTCATTTTGTTGGGCTGTGAATGTGGACAATTTCTGGTGTATATATGGAAAGTAAATTCATACCGACGCTTCAGGCCGGGAACGGTTATACCTATTTAAAGCTGAAGGGCGTTCTTGACGAGGACAACCTATTGGCCAATCTGCTGTCGCAGATTCAGGGGCGTTTGCTTTTAATTGATATGGCCGAGATCGAGCGTATCAACTCCTGCGGTGTCAGAGACTGGGTGAACTGGCTCAATCAGATACAGGCACTGGGTGTGGCTGTGATTTTGCTCAGATGTTCGCCGGTTGTCGTCTCGCAGGCCAATATGGTGGCCAATTTCGCATCGGATGCTTTTATTCATAGTTTCTATGCGCCTTATGTGCATCCCGATACGGGAGATGAACAAAGCGTCCTGCTGTTTACCGAAGATATCCGTCAGAATCAGCCGATTCGTGCGCCAAAGATTTTTAACGATAACGGCGAAGAGCTGGAATTCGATGAATTTGAGGAATCGTATTTTGCGTTTATCAACGATCCTCGCATTCTGACATATCAGATACCGGCTGATATCCAGGCGGTGATTCAATATTTTATGCCAGAAGCCGTATCGCGCCGGCCTGTGATTTCGACGCCTGGCCAGGAGGCAGCGCCGGCAGCCATGCAGATGAATGCCTATAATGCGCAGAATGCAGCTGGCGCAGGCATGGGATATGGTGCAAATCCTTATGGCGCGCAACCGCAGCAGCCTTATGGCGCTTCTGCTTATCAGGCGCAGAATCCCTATATGCAGGCCAGTCCGAATAATTCTGTTCAGGGCGCTGGTATGGGCGGATATGGGGTTCAGCCGCAGCAGGCTGCGCCTTCGGCCATGCCACGCCAAAGCATCAATGGTTACGCTGGTGTACAGAACGGCTATATGTCGCAGCCTGCTTTTCAGGCACAGCCGCAGCCGCAGAATGTTCCGCCAGTGGCTGGACCTCAGGGAAATGCGGGCGTACCCGATTCTGCTGTGATGCCGCAGCCGGCGCAACCCATCCGGCATGAGCAGCCGCCTCTTCCTTCTGAAAATAATTTTCAGAGCGTAGCACCACGACAGTCTTCACCGCGTCCCTCTGTCGTTTTGCCGCAGAAACCGCCTCAGATGCCCGGCGCCAGATTCAATCATCAGCCGCCACAGACGCCTGGACATGGTCCTGCGCCAAGTGTCGCAAATATGCCGCCTGCATCGGTGCCTGTTGCCGATAAGCCCATTCCCTCGGTCGTCCAGAGTATGCCGGTTCGCAAGGATATTCCGGAACCTGCGCCTGTCGTTGCTGCCGCCCCACCAAAGTCTAATCAGCCAAATCCCATCGAAGCACTCCACCAGCCGACGATTTCCATCCAGGGCAACAAGGGATTGATGTCACCCAAAAATCAAAAAATCATGCTGTTGGTTGCGCTCGGGGTCGTGCTCGTTCTGGTGGTCATCGTGATTGCGATTGTCATTCGGAGTCTGAAAGGCTGATCTGGCGCGGCGTATCGCAGATAGACGCGCCGCCGCGCGTATCGGCCCCAACGGGGACGATAGCAAGGCCACATGCAAACGACGGTCTGAATACTGCCGGTCCTGTTTGACTTTTGGGCCGGATATGACTATAGCGGCATCGCCGATTGGGCGGTTTTCTTTTGTTTGAAGGTGTTTTCCAGATTATGGCCAGTAAAAAAATTCGCTGTGCATTTTGCGGCAAAGAAGAAAAAGACGTCAGAAAACTCGTATTTCGCAAGGATTCACCGCACGAAGGCGTGTGCATCTGTGACGAATGCACGATGAAATGCATGGGCATGCTGATGCAGGAAGAAAGCCGTGAAGCCGCCGAAAAAGAAGAGATCATTTCGGCATCCGAAATGCGTCCGACGCGGATTAAGGCTTTTCTGGATGAGCATATCGTTGGCCAGGAACGCGCTAAGGTCGCCATGAGCGTGGCGATTTACAACCATTATAAGCGTATCGAGAATATTCATCTGGATGAGCATGATGATGTGCAGCTCACAAAGGGCAACATCCTGATGATGGGGCCGACTGGATGCGGGAAGACCCTGATTGCTCAGAGCATCGCGCGCCTGCTGAATGTGCCGTTCACCGTGGCGGATGCGACGACGCTCACCGAGGCTGGCTATGTCGGTGAGGATGTCGAGAACATCATTAAGAATTTGTGGATCGCATCGGGAAAGAATATCGAGCGCACGGCCAAAGGCATCGTTTGCATCGACGAGGTCGACAAAATTGCGACGCGCGGCGACAAGGGGCGAGATGTCGGCGGCGAAGGCGTGCAGCAGGCTTTGCTGAAAATGATCGAGTCCGGGTCGGTGTCATTCACGCCCGATAACTCGAAAAATCGCCCACAACAGGATGTGATTCAGGTCGATACGACCAATATTCTGTTCATCTTTTCGGGCGCTTTCAACAACATCGCCAACATCGTGCAAAGCCGAATCGGCTTGAGTTCGCTGGGATTTCACAACGAAGTCGCGACGAAAAAAAATGAAAATGACGATGAACTGCGCCGCCAGGTCGAAACGGCCGATATCATTAAATTCGGCCTGATCCCGGAATTTATGGGCAGAATTCCCGTTATCGTGACGCTCGATGATCTCGACGAAGATGCATTGCTGCAAATCATCTGGAAACCCAAAAACAGCTTGTTGCGACAGTATGAGCGTCTCTTCGAGCTCGACAACATTAAACTGACCGTAACGGACGACGCACGCCGCGCCATCGTTAAAGAAGCCATCCGCCGAAAGAGTGGCGCCCGCGGCCTGCGCTCCATTATGGAAGAGGTCATGCTCAATGTGATGTATGAAGTGCCTTCGATGGACGGCGTTTCGGGGGTGACTATCGACGAGGGTGTGGTGCTCAAACAGCATGAGCCCATCATTACTTCATACAAAAGCGCGTCTTAGTATTACGGGGTCAGCAATGGCCCCATTTTTTTCGATATAGGGGGCTTTGGAAACAGTTATGAAACAAGCATTTCACTGTGGATTTATTGCACTTGTGGGGCGGACGAATGCAGGCAAATCGACGCTCGTCAATGCATTGACGGGTGAGAAAGTCAGCATCACGAGTTCAAAAGCGCAGACGACGCGTGACAAAATTCGTGGCATTGTGAATCGACGCCATTCACAAATTGTCTTTATCGATACACCGGGACTGCATTTGTGGCTCAAACGCACACTCAATCAGCTGATGATTCAGTCGGCATTGTCTGCACTTGGTGATGCGGATGCCGTTCTGATGCTTGTCGATGCGGCACATGCGCTCACGCCTTCGGGCGAAATCGAGGAAATCGAACAGGGGCTGATTGAGGCGCTGAAAAAAGCCGGACGTCCAGCTGTACTGGCCATCAACAAGATCGATTTGCTCAAGGATCCATCGGCACTTCTGCCGATTATCGATGCCTATCGCAAAGCATACGATTTTTCGGATATCGTCGCGGTCAGTGCGCGTAAACGCAAGGAATTCGAGACTTTGCTCGACGTTCTCGAAAAACATCTTCCCGAACAGGAAGCGCTGTATCCGCGCGAATATTATACGGATCAATCCGAACGATTTCTTGCCAGCGAGACGATTCGTGAAGTCATTTATCGACAGATGAGCAAGGAATTGCCGTATTCTGCGGCGGTTGAAATCGACGATTTTAAATCGTTGCGGGATCAGGGCAGGGTAGAGATAAAGGCGACGATTTATGTCGAACGCGAGAGCCAAAAGGCCATATTCATTGGAAAGCGCGGCGCCGCAATCAAACAGCTCGGCATCGATGCGCGATCCCGTCTGGCCGATGTACTTGGGGCCAATGTGCATCTGGAGCTTGTCGTCAAGGTGCGTTCCGATTGGAGTGAGAATCCAAAGGATTTAAAAGATTTTGGTTATCTGGAGGATAAACAATGAAAGAAAGACTCCCTATCGTTGCACTGGTCGGACGGCCAAATGTAGGCAAATCCAGACTTTTTAATCGCTTCGTGCGATCGCGTAAGGCCATCGTCGAAAATACGCCAGGTGTGACGCGCGATCGCAATTATGGCACCGCACGCTGGAATGATGCAAAATTCGTCGTGATCGATACCGGCGGATTTGAGCCCGATTCGACCGATGTCCTCCTTGAGCAGATGCGCGTTCAGGCTCAGCTCGCCGTCGAAGAAGCGGATGTGATTTTGTTTGTGGTCGATGCCCGTGCTGGCCTTTTGCCTGCAGATCAGCAAATCGCCGAGATCCTGCGCCGATCGAGCAAACGCGTGATTCTGGTCGTAAACAAAATCGATCAGCCCAAACATATCGAGCTTTCATACGAGTTTTATGAGCTGGCTTTCGACGAAATGTTCCCGATTTCTGCCGAACATGGCTTGAATTTTGACGATCTCACCGAGGCTGTGACGCGCGATTTCCCAAAGAGCGAGGATGAAAATCAGCGTCGCGCAAAATTTGAACTGGATAACGATTTCGGCGAGTTCGCTGAAAAATATTACGAAGAAATCGGCGAATATCCAAAAGGCTATGATCCTTATGCCGATTTGGATGACGATGAGGCATCGGATGTTGCCGAAGATGAAGCAGAATCGGATAACGGCGATGATGCTCACTTCTTTGAGACCCGCGAAGATGCCGAACTATATGAAGTTCCGGCAACTGAATCAGGTGCTCAGGCTCTGGCTGAACGGGTATTGTCTGAGACGATTAATGTCGCTGTTTTGGGAAAACCCAATACCGGAAAATCGACGCTCATCAACCGTTTGCTTGGATATAACCGATTGCTTACTGCCGATATCGCAGGTACCACGCGAGATACCATCGATTCCGAATTGGAAGGCAAAGATGGACAGCAGTTTGTGCTGATTGATACTGCGGGTATCCGGCGCAAATGCACGGTGAGTCAGCGCATCGAAAAGTTTTCGATAGTCAAGGCGCTGGACGCGGTTGAGCGTGCGGATGTCGTATTGCTCGTCGTCGATGCGCAAAATGGTGTGACGGATCAGGATCTTAAAATTGCTTCACTTGCGGTTGAACGTGGCTGCGCGGTCGCCGTTCTGCTCAACAAATGGGATAAGATCGAGAATAAAACCGATCAGACGGCTAAAGAATACATTGATGCGGCTCGCGAGCGGTTATCGTTCCTGGATCGCGTACCCGTATTTACGATCAGTGCACTCGTCGGCACGCGGACTAACAAAATACTCGATATCGCTAAAAAGCTCTATACGACGGCGAGTACGCGCGTGCCTACTGGCGAATTAAACCGGGTTTTCCGCAGAATACTGGAACAGCATTCGCCACCAACGGTCGGCAGCCGCAATATTCGTCTGTATTTCGCACAGCAGGTGGCCATTCGTCCGCCAACGTTCGTAATTCAGTCCAATGCCCCCGAGCTCGTTCCAACCGACTATAAACGCTTTATCATCAACCAGATTCGCGCTTATTATGGATTTGAAGGTACGCCGATTCGCGTTTTGTTCAAAAAACCTGCCGGTCGCCGCAAATGGGAAAAGAAGAGATAGTGGTCGTTTTTTTGCCAGAAGAAATGGATAATTGATCTGATATAATGCGGTTAGGGTGGAGGTAGATGATGGCTAAAAAAAACAGTGATACACAGCCAGGCATCAAGATAATTGCCAAGAACAAGAAAGCCTGGTTCGATTATTTTGTTGAGGAAAAATACGAAGCCGGGATCGTGCTTCAGGGCAGCGAGGTTAAGAGTCTGCGCGCTGGACATATATCCATGGGTGACGCATTTGCAAAGTTTTCGCAAACCGGGAATCCCGAGCTTTTTCTTCTAAATGCGCATATCACCGAATATGCCTGGGCAAACAGAAATAATCATGATCCCCTTCGCCCGAGAAAACTGTTGCTGCATAAACGCGAGCTCGCAAAACTCTCGCAGGTTCTTGACAGACAGGGGCTTACCCTGATTCCTTTAAGCATTTACTTTAAGTTCGGGCGCGTTAAAGTAGAACTTGGTTTGTGCAAAGGTAAAAAGAATTACGACAAACGCGAGACGCTGAAGACTAAAACGGCACAAAGGGAGATAGAACGTGGAGACTAGAGTTATCAATCCAATTGAGTTGGATGGCGATACAGTATTCGTGCCCGAGGTCGAAGAAGAAATCGAGCATGAAATCGTCGAGCGTCGTCCGGCTCGCGGACGCGTGCGCTGGTATGAACGTTCGCTCGGCTATGGTTTTTTGCACGAAGACGGCAATAATAAAGAAATCTTTGTGCATCAGAAAAGCCTTCAGATGCCCGGCGTTAAGAATTTGCGCAAAGGACAACGCGTCGCCTTCGAATTGTGCAAAACCAACAAAGACAAGGATATCGCTATTAATGTGATTCCAATCATGGAACGTCCCGAGGCTTTGGAAAAATATAAGGCAAAACATTCCGAAACGCTTGATTCCAAAGATTGATGGTGCTATCATACTTATCCGGCTGTACAGAGCATGGTGCTGAGGGTACAGTTAATGTATACCGGTATGTAAATCCGGTCGTTGGGATGGCGGCTCGAAAGATTCGGGTGACGGTCCCCGGAGGTTATTATGGCAAAAGCAGTTATTGGTCGTAAAATTGGTATGACGCAGATATTTACACCAGCGGGCGATTGTGTCGCCGTGACGGTTGTAAAAGTCGGTCCAAACACAGTCGTTCGCAAAAAATCCGAAGACGGTAAAGATGGCTACAATGCGCTCGTCGTGGGCTTCGAAGAAGTCCGCAGCGCCGAAGTCAATGGCGAAAAACTTTATAAAATGAATCGCCCCGAACTCGGCGTCTTCAAAGCTGTCGGCCTCGAACCAAGCAAGTCGCTGCACGAAATCCGCGTTTCCGCTTCCGATCTCGATAAATACGAAATCGGTCAGAAACTGAACGCTGATCTGTTCGTCGCTGGCGAACGTATCGATGTCATCGGTACCAGCAAAGGTAGCGGTTTCACTGGTGTTATGAAACGTCATAACTTCAATGGTGCCAAACGCTCTCACGGTGCCCACGAATATATGCGTCACGGTGGCTCCATCGGTACGACATCCACACCAGGCCGCGTTATGAAAAATCGTAAAATGGCTGGTCAGGACGGAAATGCTCGCGTTACCATCCAGAATCTCAAAGTGTTCAGTGTTGATGCCGATCAGAATCTGATCCTCGTCAAAGGCTCGATTCCTGGTGCCAATGGCTCAATCGTTCGCGTTCAGGATGCCGTTAAAGGCCGTCGCGCTTAATACTTTTGCTCTAAAAAAATAAGCACCTGCATCGCAGGTGCTTTTTTTTTGTAACGATTCAGCCCTCTATTGACTTTCCTGGCATAACATGCATGACAGGTAGGGTTTTAGCGGAATGGGGGCCCGAGATGAGCGCCATCCAGTGAATGGCGCGAATGTAGAGCCCAGTGAGCAAATCAAATGTCGCCATAATTTCCCCCTCGCCATTGATGGAGAGGGGGAACGTCACGAAGTGACAAGGGGGGAGGTCGCGAGAAACGAAGCGCATTTGATATTGCGAACTGAGGAAAGAGCCCCGGCTGAACTGTTACTTTTTTTGCTTTCTGTGTCTATTACCTATCCGAAATTGTGAAAAATCGGTATAAGCGTAAATGGATACGTCACATTGTGTGGCGATGATTTGGGGTTTGGGTCTTTCATGTTGAGCTCTCGTTCGTCTCACGGCAATCGCAAATATGGTTTGATTTGTTTGGTCGTGACGGCTGTGTTTTGTATCGCTTGCCTGTTCGTGAGTGTGCTCTTTACACCACGTTTCGGGTTTGATGTAGGCGTCCAGGGCGAATCTCTCGTCGTTAAACGCGTCCATCCTGGCAGCCAAAATACGCATGAGCTCCAGCCCGGCGATGTGATCGAAAGTATCTCCGGTAAACCGGTGCATACCCGCGCAGCTTTTTATCGTTTGATGCGGTTCGAAGGCAAAGATGCCATCCTGACGGTTAAACGCACTGGCACCAGATTCCAGCGCCCCGTTTCCGCCTCCGAATTCGCTCACGGTGCTTTGCCTGCCGGATTGCAAATCAACGATAAACCTGTCATGATCGCTGATGAATCCGGCAATTACTCGCCACTCGAAAATGTCGATTTCCAGACACTTCGCGCTATCCTCGAAAATCGATCCGGCGCTGTCTCGGTGATCTTCAAGCGTCAGGAAGAAGTCCTGTCGCCTAATGTTCAGGCTTTGAGCGGATTCTCCCGTTCGGTCGGCGCCTCACTTATCCTCCTGCTCGTCGTCCTGATGGCTTGCATCGTTTGGCGCGATAACTGGAAACCCGGCAATAAACACGCCGTCCCGGTTATACTGACGCTCGGATGCGGAACCATTGGATTGATGACGATCGGGCTTTGGACAGTCCTCATGAATTTCCCCATCATCTTCATGCTTGGGATCATTGGACTGACATTGTTTAAAGTGATCGATTTCGACTACCATCTCACGCATTTCGGCAATCATCGGAAAATTGAAACCTGGGCAAGAATCGCTCTGTTCGTCGGACCCTTGGCTACGCTTCTGATCCCCATTTGGCTTTGTGTCCGCGCAATGCCTGTGCTCTGGGGCGTCGATATCGATCCCGAGATTGAACTGAAACTTGAGGCCTTCGTCATTCTCCCCATGCTCTGGGTCGTCATCTATACCCTCATCGACGGCGGCGTCACTTTTGTCAGAAAATATCGTCACGCCAATGATGAATTCACGCCAATCGCCTTTGGTGTGGGCATCGGGTGCCTCTTTTCGATCTTTGTATTCGCTTTGTTGCGCTCCGATTTGCAGGCAGCACAATGGTTCCTGATGGCTGTGATACTGGCTCAAATCCTTGGAAATGTCGTTCCAATGCTTGCCCGTTCACAGCAGACGCATCCAATTCGCCTCGATTCCCCCGAGTTCTCTTCTTCTCAGATTCGCGAAATACTCAACCACGCCCACGAGCTCTTCGGGGATTCATGGCTGGTTCAGGTGGTCATCGACAGACCTTCGCCTAAACATGTCGTTGGCCTGATGCGTTCAACCGACGATGATAATATCAGCGGACTTGAGCTCAATGTCCTGATGGATAGCTGGCGCGATTTCCTCGATTTGATGCGCGTCGAAGGCTCTTGTATCAACGGTGAAAACCATGAACCCGATCCCCGTGATCCAGTTGCTGGTATCGCCGCAAAGCTCGGAATCGTCCTCGCTATGCCCATCGCTGATAACGTCGCTGGGACGCTGACTAGCCTCACGCTCATCGTCAGCGCACTCAGAGATCGGGATGATAATGCCGTGCCGGCGCTTGCTATGTCTGCAGAACAACAATCACAGATTTCAGCTATCATCGATGATCTGACGCAATGCGCACCAGCCATGGTCTATCTCTCCGCCGAAATGAGCCTCGATTACGTCGGCGACGATCTCGACGAAATCGCCCGACAGGTCCACGAAACCGCCTCCTTCGCCAGAGCACTCAAAAATCCAACCATCCCTCTTGCTGCTCAGGAACTCCCCCACGGTTTGCTCGACGAAGATGAAGAACATGACCGCGATCATGACGATGCCTCGCTTGTCGTCAATAATCCCGAAACCAGCGTCGATGAATACGAAACCAAGGTCTATGAAGAAGAAGTCAGCTTCCTCAAAAGCCAGGTTCAGGCTCTCTACAGCCAGCAAATGCGCGAATATGCGCTCACAGAAATCGAGTTCACAAAAGCTCAGAGCGATATCCTCGACGATATGCAAACGCTCGATCCACCTATGCTCTTTGTCGGCGAAATCGGATCCGGTAAACAGCTCCTCGCAATGGCAGCACATCAGAACCGTTCCTCCGGTCCATGGCTTGTCATGGACGCAGCTCAGGTGCCGGAATCCATCTTCGCCCTCGATATCTTCGGTGAAAACGATACCCCCGGCATGATCGACAATGCGGCTGGCGGAAGCCTCTATATCCAGAATATCGATCGCCTCTCCGAGTCCATGATCCGCGATGTGATGAACGAAATCAATGCCAGAACCGGGCGACACGCCGTTGCCCTATACGCTTCCGTGAACGTTCTCCCCACAGAATTCTCTGTCGCAAAATATCGCATTGATCCCTTCACCCTCCCGCGACGCCTCATGAATCTCACATCTTTGCTCGATGCCGAGATTGTCGTCGTCGATCCCCTGCGCGATCAGGAAGATATCGATATCGTCGCTGAATTCTTCCGACAAAAACAGGCAACCTGTGCAAACAAATCGGTTGATGGATTCACGCCAGAAGCCATGCTCGCCCTAAAATCCTACGCCTGGCCTGGTAATTTTGCCGAGCTGCGATCTGTCGTCGAACGCGCTGTGATGCGATCCGAACACGCGAAACTCACCGTCGCTGATCTCGGACGCGATTTCGTGGATCTCGCAGATGCTTCAACCAAAAATATCGCCATCGATGGCACCGATGTTTTCCGCGATCAGGTCCAGATGATGCAGGCACTTAACGAAACGTTGCAGGCTCAAATCGAGCGCCTAACCGCTCGCAATCACGAACTCGAAAATCAAAAGAATTCACCTGCCACCGCACAGTCTGACGACCCACATTTCCTCGACGGCACTTTCGCCGATATCGAAAAACGCCTGCTCACCAAACTGCTCAATAAATACCAAAACGATCCCGACAAAACTGCTGAGGCGCTCAACCTCAATCGTGCCCGCCTCTACAGCAAACTCGATAAATATCAACTCATCGATCACGCCTAGTGGTCGCTTAAACCGCCCCTCGGGGATTACAAAAAGGAGAAATCAAATGGCAAAAATCGAACGCGAAATTCCAAATCCATTCGGCGTCGAAGGTGCAAAACCCAAAATCGCTGCTATCATCGAAAAATTGCAAGCTTCCTATGGCTCGGTCCTCGGCGATGTGAAGTGGAACGACGATAAAACTGCAGCAGACCTCAGTGGTAAAGGATTCAAAGGCAATTTCGCCGTCACCGATAAGGCGATCAAAATCGCCGTCGATCTCGGTCTGGCCGCATCCCTGTTCAAGGGAAAAATAGAAAGTGAAATCGACGAAAAACTCAAAGATTTCACCAAGGATGATTCGGCTAAAGCCTAATAAATATAAATGTGTTTGGTCTTGTTGCGCCGCTTGTCGCCATCAGCGACTGCGCGGCGCCGCCGGGCTGTCTGCTGCGCAGATACGCCCGGCTCGCGCGGCTATTGGCTTTCGCCAATACGCCGCGCTTTTGCATTTTGATACGCACAAACGCCTTTAGCTCTATATTTGGTCAAATGCTTCTTTCAGAATGTATGAATTCAAAATGCATTAATAGTACGAGCAGGTGTCGGTGTGTTTGACGCCACCAATGTAATTCCACGGCTTGGCTTCCCAGGTTTTTGAATCTATAATCTCACGATAATGAGCATCAGAACTCATTATATAGCGCGTATTCTCGAACATTTCGCACAGATTTGTACTTTTTGAGACAGACCACGTGCTGATGTTCTGATTAAAACTTGTTGCTGCATTAAACATGTTTGACATATCTGTAACTTTTGAAGTGTTCCAATCGCTCAAAGGTTGATTAAATGCAGTTGCATCCTGGAACATACCTGACATGTTCTTGACCTTGCCCGTTGCAGTAAAAAGCATTGAGTTAAATGATGTAGCACTGTTAAACATATTGGCCATGTTTGTAACATTTGATGTGTCCCATTCATCAAGTGGCTGGTTAAAAGAAGATGCTCCATCAAACATATCCTGGAATGTTTCGACTTTTGAGACATCCCATTTGTTCAAAGCTTTGTTGAATGTGGTGTTATTACAAGTAGTATCTCTATAGTTATCCTTTACTGCATAACTGAAAAGTGAGCGCATGGAACGGACATTGGAGACATCCCAATTTTCAATATCGTCGTTAAAAGTTTCGGCACATCTGAAGAATGAACTCATGTCTTTCAACTTGGAAGAATCCGGAATGTCGATCTCGGATACTTTGTTTAAATTAATACAATTAGAAAATGCGCCAGCATTTAACCCGACTGGACCGAATGCTTTAACCTCTACTAGGTTATGTGCATTCGGATGCTTTTGTATGGATGCAGGGGTCAGATTATCTTGCATATACATAGAAAATCCGTCATAGATACCACGGAGCATTACTGTGTATTTTTTTGCTTCACTGTATTCATGCGTAATTGTGACATTGCATTTCGTTATGTGTTCCGAATCTTCTGGTGCATTTTCTATATCCCAGTAAATATCAAAATCGCAGTTTGTTCCTTCAGGAAATGTGAGTATATATTTGCCTCCATCGGTGATATCATCATCAGAAAACTCCCATACGGTAATAAATGAATCTGGTGCGCAACGACCGTCGTTACGACAGATATATTGAAAATTGCCATCGCTAATACATTGATTGCTGTTTGTACATTTTGTAGAACAATGATATCCTATAAAACTGTCACAGAAACCGTCACCACTGCCTTCCGATGAATCACAATCACTATGTTTACGACAGCTTTCTCCTTGCTTTACCGCATTTTCCATCCTATCATCCATGTGGTTGTGATTGGCATCTTTGGGAATACAGGTGTTTTGTGAACAGTAACAACTATGATTTGCACAGTAAGTGTAATCGTCACAACTCTCATCAGTTTCACAGCTCTGTGACGTAATACAGGCACCATTACTCAAACAGCCAAGCAGACATTCGCCTTTGCAAATACATTTACCGGTTTTATTGTCACACCCGTTTAAACAATTATCTTGGCATAGACATGCACCGTTTCCGTCACATCCTAATTCAAGACATGCATCCGGACACATACATGAGCTTGTTTCACCATTCCATCCATTAATGCAATTCTCATTCTTACAAGAACCATCTTCGTTTGCACCGTTCTCGCAATTATTGTCAGCGACACATGAACCATCGGAATTCCATTGCTGTGTAACGCAGTTTTCAAATTTGATACACATGCCATTCATTTCATTGCATCCATATTTACAATCATCTTTGCATTTGCATTCGGTGATGTTGGCGTCGCTGCATCCATAAGCGCATTGTTCTGAACAGATACAGCGAGGATAATTTTCATCGCACCTGAATTCACATATTTCTGATGGTTTCCAGAATGTGTAATCCGATGGATCACTGCTACACGAATACACCACACCTTCATTACACTTCGTATCACCAACCTTGCAACCTGCGTCCAGTGATTTCTCACTGCATCCGGCGATGGTAGCAATGCTGGCTGACATTATCATTAGAATTACTTTTTTGTACATTGTGTCTTCTCCCCCGAACAAATTAAAATGTTAAGCTGACGGATGCTTGCGTGGGCGAAAATGAGAAATAGAAAACGGCGTTATCTTTGATGCGCTTGTATTTATAGCCATAAATTCCGGCAATAATTGCACCGGTGATCGTGAGCGCAGAACCCGCACCAATCAGACCAAGACCGATCGAATGGGTGATGTTTTCTGTATACTTATAGGGGCCGCTCAGGTTGACTTTGAAATCGCATGGCTCTGTGATGGCAACAAGTGCCGCACCCACTCCGGCAAATACGAGACCACCAATGCCTATGCCAGCACCTGTCCAGGTGAGTGCTCTGTAGGATTTGATCTCGTCGTCAATGAGGCTGCGCGTGCTGTTGGCGGTTTTCTGAAGCATTTGAATTTCGAACTTCTGTGCCTCAATTGTGTGGTTAGAGGCTTCGAGCTCCTTCTTCAACGTTTCGAGCGCTTCGTTTCGTGCCTTTATTGTTTCTGGTGATGCATCGGGATGCGCTGCGACATATTTCTCACTCCACATCTGATCAAGCAGCTCTTTTTCGACCAGAAACTTGTCTGTGTTTTGTGTGGCTTTCTGCAGGTAAAATAAATACCGTTCGTCATCATCTTGACTTTTGTAGATATAGGCAATTGTATAATTCAATATCGGCGATAGTTCACATATCTTCTCAAGATCTTTGGCATGTTGCAGGGCTGTATCGAAATCTTTATTTTCGTACGCCTGGTTGAGCAAGTCAAATTTCTTCTGCCACGTCTTGTTTTGTCCAAGATTGTCGCAGCCTCTGGCGTACGCCGTCGTTTGATGTAACAAACAATATATGCATCCTATCATCAAGCATAGGCTGATAACTTGATGCACACGCAATTTGTTTATCATGTAATTCTCCACACTATAATCGCAAAACTCTGTGCATGTCCGGAATACTTCTATACCGGACAATAAGTGGATTATACATCAATTTCGGAATCCAGACAATGGGTACGCTCTAATTAACCATGGCTACAGCATTTAAACGTGGATTAATTATTGCTTATACCATGGTAAGCCTGCTTAGACAGTAAAGTTTCTGTCGAAATGGGGGGGCCGGAATGAGTGCCATCCGGTGAATGGCGCGAATGAAGAGCCCAGTGAGCAAATCAAATGCCACCATAATTTCCCCCTCGCCATTGATGGAGAGGGGGAACGTAACGAAGTGACAAGGGAGTGAGGTCGCGAGAGACGAAGCGAATTTGATATTGCGATCTGAGGAAAGAGCCCCAAAAAAGTTAAATGCTGTACCCCTGTGTATTTAACCAGGACCAGAACCGTATAGAACTCGATGGCTCTGAAGTCTCGTGGGCCTTGGCAGATCCCTAGCTGAGCAGCTACGCCAAATTTTTCGCAGTGCCTTGACATCGTTGGAATTAATGCCATAATCAATTAGGGGGGATTCGTCATTATTCAGAATAGGTGATGGCTATGAAACATCTCATCATGTCTTTGATTTGTATATGTGGCTTGTTTCTTTCTGTGCTGCCATCCGCTTGCGAAGCACAGGAAAATGCTAAACCCTGGCTCAATCCTGCTGGCATGACAGTCGAAACCAGATTCATTCCTCCGAGTGGATTTACGCGAAAGCAATATGATGATCCTTATACAGATTATATGCGAAAATTGCCAATGCTTCCGGATGGCTCACCAGTTCGTATTTTTACAGGCGATCTGAAAGAGAATCAGTCCGTTCATGTGGGCGTGCTGGATATCGATGTCGGTGATCGCGATCTCCAGCAATGTTCTGATGCTGCCCAGAGAATCAGAACCGATTACCTGTTTCAGACAAAACAATATGATAAAATTAGTTATCACTTTGTCAATGGTATGGAATTTCCCTGGAATAAGTATAAACAGGGGTATCGCACAAAATTGGATGGAAAAAAATCAACATTGGTGAAATCTGCAAGCCCAAGCAGCAGTCCTGAAACTTTTAGAAGATATCAGAAGGCTTTGTTCATGTATGCAGGTGTTTCCTCTGTTATGAAAGAAAGCCCCGAAATTACGCTCGCTGAACTTCACCCTGGAGATGCCATCGCTGGCAAAGGCCATCTGATTATTATTTTGGATGTCGCCGAAAATGATAAAGGTGACAAAATGGTCTTGCTCGCTCAAAGTTATATCCCGGCACAGCAGATTGAAGTATTGAAAAATCCCTACTCGGATTCCCCATGGTACGATGCTAAACAATTTGAAACATGCCCATTCGTGACACCGGAATGGCAATACAATTGTCCGTATCCTAAAATCTATCGGCTGCTGTAAGACCTATTTGATGGTTTCCAGTATTTCCGGGCGGTATTCAAAATGCATGGTGTCATAATGATACCATCTGCCGCCCCATATAAATCCATGCTTTTCAAAAATTTCTACAAGATCTGTGGGAATCCGATTCTTATAATCTATTTTGTCCGTTTCTTTCGCTTTTGGATTCCCCCATCTCCAGTAGTCACTTTGTTTTACGGCGATATCAATGGCAATCCCGTAACTGTGGGAACTTAACCGCTCTGAACCACGTACTTTACGCCAGTAAAATGTGCCCGATGACTTCATATAGGAAATCAATTCCGGATGATTCTGCTGTATTTCATTTGCGACTTTTTGTAATTGCTCTGCTGCTCCATTGATTCTGTTGAATTTTATTGTCGTTCCAAACCATTTGACATTGACTAGATTCTTCTTAACGGTTTTTGAATCCTCCCCATACATTTTCTTGAAAAACGCTTCACATCGGCTTCGCCCGGCATCCTGCAGATATCCCGGATTGCCATCAGAATAATAATTCATGGAAAACATATCTTCGATATCGGAATGATCCATCATCGATACATAATCCTTTTGGCGTCCATCATCGTAAATAATTGAGCTGCCATCCTGAAAAATAATATGATTGTCCTCAAATCTTAGTTGAAGATTGGGATAGGCATGAATCAACCTGAGCGCGTTTTCCGGAATAATCGCAGCAATATCTGTTGCAGAATCGGACGCGCTGTGCACATCAGAATCCTGTGCAAATGCGCTAAAACTGCACATGGCAGAAAAAATGATAGTAATGATGTTTGTTTTAATCATAGAAATATACTATTTGGTTAATCTGTGCCAGTAGATTGTGCATCAGCGTCAGATTTGATTTCATCATAAAAATCATCTCTTTCGTCCATTAATTTCATCGATTCCTGCGGCATGATGCCTGCGGTATGCGTCATTTGAAATTGAAGTGTTTGCGTGCCTTCCTCTATTAGCTCGCTTTCAGATGGGCCTGAATCCTCTGTCGCATTCAATGACGTTGGTGGTTCGGATGATTGGACTGCATCTGTCGCATTGTTTGGGGTAGGCCGATTGCACGCAGTGCTGCACGTCATAACCATGGATGTCGCACAGGCGATCATCGCAAGCTTCGATAAACGACTGAATTTAGTCGAATGATTCTTTGAACGATAAATATGAAGTATTTCAAATGTGTGAGTCAATACATTGCCTATTTTAATGATATCTTTAGCCAGAATACGCATCGGATGGTCGTTTTGAAAAACATATTTGCGGCCATTGCGTTCGAGTTCGATATGGGCATGACTTTGTCTTTTCATCATGAGCTCATCGTGACTGTCGATATAAAGCAATGCATCTGATCGCTCGCACCAGGTGATGCCATCTGCCCTTAGCCCTAGCCCGGGTTCGCTATATTCAAGCGGCATATACTGAACCTCAGGTTGTCCGTCGAAAGAAACCGAAATGATACATTGGTTTGACATTGACTGCCTCCTGTTTCTGGCCCATGGTTGACGCAACATTTGCTCACAGCCAGCAATTGCCACTTGTTACAGTATAGCCTGTCAGTACATAGGCATCAAGGTATTTGTTTTAGGCTATGTTTAACCAGTATGGATATAGCTTTCACCCCCGATGTCGGGAAATGCAGGCTTATAGCTTGTGGCTTATAGATTGTAGTCGTCTAAGAAGCACTATATGCCATAAGCTAAAAGCCGTGAAGCAAACGTCTTTGCATTTTCATATCCACGATCGTTAAACAGAGCCTTGTTTTATTGCCTCGCTATGGGGCTGCGCCTGCGGCTTGCCCATACGCTCGGCTTTTTTGCTATTGTCCCTGCGGGACAATACGCAAAAAATGATTACGGTGCTTCTTTGCAAGACTTATATCAATTTTTCATACCCCATTATTGCACCGACAAGTCAACAAATCGCATATCCGGCGAATCGTGTCTTCCGTTTCATTCTGTGGCACCTCTAATTCTGTTGCTCTTCGCGTCGTTTCACCCAGCGATTGTAATGTTTACTATATTCAGTACAATCATCCCATTCATAGCTATATCTCTTTTCATCATACTTATTTGTATGAACTGTGCCTATAGGAAGTGAATACTTCTCACTAAATTCTATCTTGTTTAATCCAGGATTATACACGAACTTTAAATGACCAAATCTCTGTACACAATCTGGGTAGTCCTTCACGACTTCCTCAAGATGAATATCAAATGATTTTGGAATGATGCGAAGATAACATTCTGTGAGAACATTGATATAAGGCTTGACTTTATGTTTACGTCTTTCTAATTCAGGGGTTTCTTTATAATATATAAATCCATTTTCATCATATTCCAAATCGATCCTTCCTGATTCATAGTTTATGGGCTGCGCTGCTATGTTCTTAGCTTTATTATAGCAGGAAGCAAATTCTGGCGTAAGTGCATTTATGGCGTCATAGATGGTTTTAGTGGCATCTTCAACGGCTTCTAATGGTTTCTGAAGATGATTGCCTGGTGGCGCGGTTTGGGAATTATCGATTGGTTCTGCAGCTAATTTCCCTCGGTCGTCTGCATCGTTTGAAACAGAGTTGTCGCTGTCGCTTGGGGAATTACCAGGCACTTCATTCGGGGCTTGCAGCTTTGGTGTTTGGTCATTTGCAATTGCCTCAGGCGCCGCATCATGCTGCTTCTCATGTGATTCGCTCTGTTCCAGAGTGGTTGGATTTGCATCATCTAGTGTGATTTTTGACTTTTCACATCCCGTTATTGCTACAGAAATCATGATTGCGCTTATGACAAATGCATTGGCTTTCAGCTGAATCTCCTGCCTGCGGTTCCCGTTATTCCCCCCTTTTCTTCATTATCCTTTGCGAATGATGTGTCAATACTTTTTAATTTCGATTCAGTTGCCGTTCACGTATTTGCTGCATTGGCAGAACTGTTCCGTTTGCACTTCAGTCACCACTGCTTGCTGTTTTTTATGCCTAAGTGGATTTTTTAAATTGGCACGAGATTTGTTTTTTGCCTATCCCAGGAACAGTTAATCTTACATAGCTGTTGATGTAGATAACTATATTTATAGGGAGATAAAAATGAAAACCGGTATTAATGCCTTATTCGTTGCAGTGATTATGTTGATGCTCTGTTTGCCTTTGACTGCTTTTGCAAATCCACATCATTCGCATGGAGGCCGCAATCATGGCAATCACCACGGTCATGGAAACCATGGTTATCAGTATGTGCAACAATGCGGATTGACAGACAGTCAGTTCGCCTATTTTGCCGAATCGGTTAGAGAGGCATTCTTTGAGAGCGACAGAATGGATTTGGTCAGAACTGCTGCAGCATCAAATTCTTTTACAGCATCTCAGGTAATTCAGATCATGAACATTATGGATTTTGAGAGCTATAAAATTGAAGCAGCTGCTGCGATGTATCATTCATTATGCGATTACAGCGAATGGTATTTGGTTTATAGTGCTTTGACCTATTCGAGTTCGAGTGAAGAGTTGAATAGAATGATCGGTTTGTAATCGTTTATTTAAATGCGCTGCTCAAGTGTGGAAAAGTGATCAAGAATGTGGCTAATCACTTCCTCACCTGAATCTTCAAATCGATTGTGCGCTGTTGCATGATACATTCTCGTATCGGGCATCTCGCTGATTATAGTAGCGCAAATCCAATGTCGCATCTGGATTTGCGCTGGTTCTACGGGATAACGTACGATACGATTAAGAACATAATTGTGATACGCGTATGATACCAAATGAATGGCTATAATGCGAGGTGATGTGCTGTTATTTCATCGTTGAAGACTGACAGACGTTGCTTTCAGATTCCAAACGAACTTTATCTATCGCTTCGCGAAGAATATTTCTTACTCGGTCAAAGGTCAGCGATTCTTTTTCGCTTTGTTTGTATATTTTGCCATTGACGATTAAGGCTGGAATTGAATCAATATAAAGATCTGTTGCAATCTTGTCATCGGCTTTAACGGTGTCTCTAAAGAAATTGCGCTTGAGCAGAATTTCAAGCTCAGTACCATTTAAGCCAATTTGCGCAGCATATGCCTTGAGATTGCGCATGTCCAGCTTATCCTGATTGACATAAAGAAGATCATGAAATTCCCAGAATTTGCCCAGCTGATGCGCATAAACAGATGCCTCTGCAGCCTTCTGCGCTAATTTGTGTCCTTCTCCCAATTTGTGTTTAAAATATACCTTAAATTTTCCGGCAAATTTTGGATCATTGAGCAGTGTGTTGATCGATCTTGATACTTCTGCGCACTGCTGGCACTGGAAATCTCCGAATTCGATAATGGTAATGGGCGCATCTGGAGCGCCTTTTGATGGACTTGCAGACAATGATGTAAGATCAACTGGGTTCTTAACAAGCATGTTGTAAAGCTCTTTGCCTTTCATGCCTTTGTCAACATATAGCTGCGCACGCTTAATTTCTTTGTCTATAAAATATTTATAGTCATCTAATGAACGCGCACCAAAAATAGCGGTTCCATTCATTCTAACGCATGGTAAGCTTCGAATATCAAGCGCAAAGGCCGATTTAAGATCTGTATTGACGCGATCAATCACTTCCTGGCTTTCCATATCACTGTTAAATCTGGCAACATCAAGTCCCAGCGATTCCGCTATCTTTACGAAGTTTTCACCGTTATGGTTGGACTGATCGGCATATAATTTTTCTGCATACTCCCAAAACTTTCCCTGAATCCTCGCAGCTTCTGCTGCACGATGGGCATATGCAGAAGTTTTGGTCACAAATGGCGTATGTCTGTAAATGACTTTAATTTTTCCATCATAGATTTTGAGGAGATCTTTAATGATGGGTTCAATGGTCGCACAGTGATCACATGCAAAATCTGAGAATAATTCAATCGTCACATTGGCATTGAGCGCACCGAGAACCGGCGCATTCGGTTGCGCATCATAAACCGTAGGTTCAAACTTTGTTCCTGACTTGGCATTTGAAAGATCTTGAAATAGCGCTTCGCCTGTCAGATTCTTTGAGTTGGAAACAGATCCTGCCGCTTGAATTGCACTATCTATTTTGTCCTGGAAAATAAAGAGAGGTTGATCTCCAACAAGAAATTCGCCGTTAATCAGAAATGATGGGGTGCCGGTTAAACCTCGGGCTTTTGCTGAAGATATGATCTTTTTAATGAATTGATCCGTTTCCTCACTTTCCATGATCTTTGTATACTCAGCTTCATTTAAGCCTAGCGTGGTCATCTGATATTTGATGAATGTATCGGTCAGCGATGATGAATTTTTGATCAGGACGTCATGCATTTCCCAGAACTTCCCAAGTACATGTGCTGCAATGAGTGCTTTTGCTGCGGCCATGGATGTGGGATCGGATTCGTTGGGCATGGGAAGAACTGCCAGACGGACGTTTCCTGGATTGTCGTCGAGTACCTTCATCATCTTTGCATCGGCCGATATGCAGTGCGAGCACCGATAGTCCATATAGGCAAGTACCGTGACCAACGCATTGGGATTGCCTTTCATTGGAAATGCGGGAATGTTCTGCTCAAACGGGATGCTGTCATTCAGTTTTATCTGCGGCTCAGCTTGGGCTGGGGCTTCAGCTTGCTCCGGCAAATTCTTTTCTTCAGCTTTCTGACAGCTTGTCAGACCTAAAATGGCAAAACTCAAAAAAGCCACAAAGAGTCGTTTGAACATGTTGTTTCTCCTCATCGTTAAAGAAATAAAAGCTCTGTTTGGCGAAAGTGCAAATCACGCAGCAATGACTATGAGCCATCAACGAATCACAATAATCCCACCCTGTAATTTACTCAATTATCCGGTTTTGGGCAAGTCTGAACAGAAACATAGCCAGGACTACCGCATTCAACATGGCTTAAGAATTGCCTACACCACAGTAAACCCACTTAAACAGTAGAGTTTTGTCGAAATGGGGGCAGGAATGAGCGCCACCCGGTGTATGGCGTGAATGGAGAGCCCACTGAGCCAATCAAATGATACCAAATTTCCTCCTCGCTCGGGGCTCTGCCCCGGACCCCGCCAAAGGGCTGAGCCCTTTGGAATTCGCAATGTTTTTACATGCTTCCATATCTTGCCAGATAATATGGCCACAAAAGACGAAATGGGGCCCCTCCCCAGGGCCGTCGCATTCTAAAAATGCTTGACAGTATCGTACTTTCAAAAAAGCAGATGGATGCTTGAGATGAA
>JAEEGL010654416.1_pt1 | contig 22438 bp, 28 predicted proteins | sample 9134231 | NCBI WGS metagenome assembly JAEEGL01 (sample SAMN16246548, study PRJNA631951) | gut metagenome | biome: gut microbiome; feature: rumen; material: fiber-attached | host: Bos | place: Iran: Karaj | collected 2018-10
AAAGATGGTTATTGTATTTCCTACTCGCCTTGCCTTAAAAGCAGAACGCTCCGTAAAGTGTGTACCGATTCTTGTTATCTGTTTATCTTCGATACTGTTTAATGTGCTTATTTGGGTATTTAACGCAGTGATGTCCGCCGCAGAAGCGCCGCCGATATTGGTCAAAACCTGCGCTTTCTGCGTGGCGTTCAATTCCTGTGCGCTGATAGTCAGAACGTCCCGCCGGAGTTTGTCTTTCAGATTCTGCCCGTAAAGCGTTTCAACAATCACCGCAACGGAAGTCCCGCTGAAATATTCAATGCCGTGGTCAGAAACGGTGTATGTCCCGTCAATGGTGATTGCCGTGCTGATGGGAGTTTCCAGGACGGCATAAATATAATTGGTGTCCGTATCATACGCAACGCCGGACGCGATAACCGCCGCAAGATTTTCGGCGGTATACGCCAACCGTTCCACCCGGTTGATTGCCCGTTGGCTGTTCACGTTGATTTCATCCCGGACATTTCCGACAGCCAACAGGCCATAAGGGAAGTTCAGCATTGCTTCCGAAAGGCTGATGGTGTCAACGGAGTAAGTTTCAAAATCCCCCGGATAACCTTCTGTCCAATCGCTCCAGGTCATCAGAATATATGTGTCCGTGCTTCCGCCGGTGACAAACACATATCCGTCAGACGGAACAGAAAACAGACCGTCAACAACGGTAATCCCGGACTTTGTCCCCGTCAGCGTTTCGGAGAATTCCAGAAGACTATACGTTCCGCCCACCATAAAGTTATATTCATCGGAATACTTTGCCACTTTCGCGTAACCCGCTACATTGTTGTACAGGTTCCATCCTGTGGAATTGAACGCGGTCGGATTTGCCGGTGTGATCGTCCCACGGTTTTCCATGACGTACACAACGGAAATCACATCCCCGTTGATCGGTGTTCCGGTGACCGTGATTCCATACGTTGACGGGTCTACGCTCCATTGCGTGGTATATGTAAAGGTGTATGTTCCGGCTGTGTTTGCTTCCGCCACGAACGTATCCCTGTCAAGCGTTGCCGTGATCGGTTCCACACCTTCTTCACGTTCCGCCGCCGTGACGGTCATGTCAATGGATTCCGCAACGTATCCGGTCTTGACCATATTGCCCTTGATGGATACCAGGGACGCGTCACCGTCCGCGATGGAAGACGCGCCGCCGGAAGAACGTTCAATGAACGTGCCTGTGTTCAGTTGTGCTTCATCGGATGACAGGTTATCCGCAAGCGGCACGGTTTCCAGATACAGATTCCTGGTTGTGGAATCCGGCGCGATTCCGTTGACGGTCAGCGGCGGTCTGTGCATTTCGGTGTCAATGATGTCCAGGTCATCGTTGATTTTCGCGATGGCCTGCGGGTCTGTTTTCGCGGGTTTGAACAGATTAAAAAACGGTGTCAGAATTCCCATATTGTTTCCCCCCTTTACGCTGTGCGCTTCCAGAAGTGCATATTCCCCGTACCGGTTCCGGGTGTGCATGACCGCATACCGTCTTCAATGTCACCCCAGGTAGCAGGCATGACGATTTCAACCCACGTTCCGTAAAACGCCGGGGCGGTTGAACTCATGGTCACATAGATTGATCCGATGGGGAAAAGCGCGGCTATTGCCGCTGAAAGCGTGGTGTTCAATGCGGCAATAGCGTCCCCCGTGGCCTTTGCGTCCGCCGCTTCCCCGGCAATGGACAGTGTGGAATCAACGGGAGCCTGCACCGTTTCCATGACTTCCAGAACAAGTGTTATCTGCGGGATACCTTCGGTTTCAATGCTGTTTTCCGTGTCTGCCATGCTCTACTGCCCCCCTTATACTTCGCCCACAACTTGAAGAAGTTGCATTTCCATCGGCTGTTTCGGTGTGATGACTTGATCCCCGTCCACGATGTTCCCGGCGGCATCGTAATACGGGTGGATAACGTACCGGACATCCCACTGGTACGAACCCGCCGCCAGGTTATCCGTGTCTGAGTTGAAGAAAGACACAACAAAAGATTTGGTTTCGTCAAGCGGGAACGCCGCCTGTTTCACCATTTCACCAATGGCGTTTTTGATGGAAAAAAGCGCCCTGTCTACCGCGTCAAACGTGTGATCTGTTTGCGCTGTGAACTTGATTGCGCCCGTGTCACCGCGTGACAGGGTGATTGTATAACCGTTGACCCCAAACATTATTGAACCCCCTTTTTAATCCCGGCAGATATGCGCCCGTCTGTTTCTTCTGTTATACTGTATAGATGGGTGAACCCATCGAAAATGGTCTCAACCCCATATTGATTGCATACAACATGATCCGTGTTTTCCGGGTATGAAAGCAACATAAACGCCTGTGACAACGTGTATTCATTACTGATATACACCCATAACGTATTGTCTGAAGCGTAACAATACGAATCGTTTAAAATGGTTCCGTCATTCAGCGTTAGCGTTCTCATTTTCTGCCCCCCGTTCCGCTGTTTCAATGGCGTTGATGCAAACAGAAATGTTCTCAATTGCAACGTCAATTTTGTCGGCAATTTGTCTTTTTAAAACCATCGGAACACTTATGCTCCCCAATACTTCACGCGTAGCAACAAGCGCATCTTTTACAGACATTTTCCCTTCATCCATGTTGCATTTTTACCCCCTTTAATCATAAAGAACTGTATTTGTTCCGCTTCTGTTCTTGTTTGAATAATACCAATAATGGTCTGAATCAGAAGCGGCGCGGTACACACTCGCGGACGCGTCATAATAATAGAGTTTTCCATAATATTCGTAACTGCCGCCGCTGTTCTTATACGCCGGAACGCGTGTAATGCTCATTGTGTTTAACGTAACGTATACGTTACGCCCCGTTGCGTATTGTGTGCCGCCGGAATCCTTGTCTATTGCTTCAACCGGGATTGTAATTGTCCCGCCGTCCCTTGATGAAGTGCCTTGTACTAATTCCGTCCAAAATGTGTTCCCTTGTGGGGACGCGCTTGCCGTAAATCTGCCACCACTCCACGCGCCCGTCAAAGTAGTGGCACGGCTAAAACTTCCCACGTCCACCCATGTTGTGTCATCATAATCCTGTGCTTGAAGGGTGTATGTATTCCCGTTCTGCACAATCTGTAAAGCCCAAATGCTACTTGCTAAATTTCTCGCGCTTCCAGTAGTCCCCAAATAGTAATATGGAGCCATGATATAACCGTTGCTTGTATGGATGTTCCCGGTTGCGCTGATTGCCGCAACATTAAGGACGGAAAGCGTTGCAATCTTACCCGCAATGTATTGGGCGGTAACGTCTGAAAGTTCACACTTGCCCGCAATAACGGTTGTACTTTTATCGTTGCCTATATATACTTTGTTTGCGTCTATATGCGCAACGCTTTCCCCCGCGTTATTGATTGCTAATACAATGCTTGCGGCTGTTACTTGTCCGTCTTTCCCAACGTTTTGAACAATTTGTGTTATCTTATTCGCTTCAACCGTGATTCTGCCGGACAGGATTCCGTCCGCGTTCCGCCGGTCAACAACTTCCTGTTCCACCTTGTTGTATGTGACCGTGATGCGCCCTTCCTGCAACTTCAATTCGTTGTCCATGTCATCCAGGTCATTCTGGAACGCCCGGAAGCGCAGGCCGGTTCCCGCGTCAATGGATTCGATGGCGGTCTCAAACTCATGCCGTTCCGTGGTGGCGCTGTTCTTGTTCCGTCCGCCGCCCCGCGTACCGGTGATGTTGTCCGTGGTGTCCCGGTTAATATACACGATATTCGGGATATATTCCCCGATGGTGACGGACGTGCTTGACCCGTCAAGTAAGTCCACGTTCAGCCGGATAATCTGGATTTGTTTCTTGAACCCGGCGGGCAGGACTTCAACCAGTGCGATGTCATGCAACCGGATAGGCTGATCCGCGTATCCAAGGCGGTAAAGGTCTGCCACGGAACCTTCAATGCTGATGGCGGGCGTAGATGACTTCTTCAGCGCTTCCCATGTCAGTTCCAGAAGCGTTTCCGGGTTGGTCACGTCCATATTCTGGTAATACCCGAACCGCTTGCGCCCGTTCCGCCCGTATGCCGCCGTGGCGGCGGGGTCTTCCAGGTATGTCTGTCCGGCGGGTTTTGCCGGGTGGTCTGCCGTCTGCGTCCATACCACGTCCGCAAAATTGCATTCCCGGTTTTCTGCGGTCGGGTCATCGTTGATGATGGTTCCGCCGTATCCGTACAGTGCGGTTACAAGTTCCGTGTCATCGTATGTCACAGACGGGTCAAGGAAGTTCTTGTCAATGCTGAACCGGATTCCGTTCCATTCCCCGTCCGTGCTTTTGATGTCCAGATACCGTGTGATGGTGCCGTCATACGAAAGCGTGACGCGCGGAATGATATACACGTTCCAGTTCGTCTGAATGTTCAGAACCGCTTGCCAGACGCTTCCGCGTTCCAAATCCGCGCTTGCAACCGGGTTGACGGATACGGTTCCAACGTTCCACAGCGTCCCGGACAAAACCCCGCCAAGCGCCGCTGAACACGTTGCGTCCGTCAGTTCCCGTTTTTCCATGTGTTCGTCCGTAAGTTCGGATATGCAGATGTGTTCCGCCGTGATCTGCTGATACGCTTCCGGCTGAACCGTCTTGACGGTTTTGATTTCGTATATCTGTTGATCCCCTGTGGACGGGTCGCGGAAATAGACCCGCTGACCGATGGAAACCGCCTTGTCTTCCCGGTACGGGAATTCCAGGTCAAGTTTCTTTTCTTCCACCGTCCACTGTGCGCGTTCCGCGTCATCCCGGATGAACAGCGTTTTCCCCGCCATGTCAAGAAAGATGAACTGCATTCAGACCCACCTTTCCCGGTACCGGACAACCCCTGCGCCGCTGATGGTCTGGTACGCGCCGATTTTCGGAACAATCCAGTTTGACGTTGGCACATAATACCGCATAATGGACGAATTCCCAATCTGCGCCGTCTGCCGGTTTAGGTCAATCTTGAAAGCGCCCGCCGGAATCGTGCTGAACTGCATGGTTTCCGAACCGTTGGAATATGTCTGGTTGGTCAGCGGAGTAAGTCCGCTCCGTTCAATCGTCATGACCGGAACCGCGCTTCCGCCGATTGAAAACGTGGTTCCGCACGGCACTTCTATCAGTTCGTTGCTTGTCCAGTACGGATTATCAAAACAGGTGAAAACCAGGCGTAACTTGTTTTCCCACCATTTCCGGTAGGATGCTTCCGGGTGTTGTGTGCATACGCATTCAAGGTGCCTGTTCGCGAACTGCGGCAGTTCAAGCGTCTTTTCTCCGCTGATGCTTGCCCAATCCCGGATGGCCTGCAATTCCGCTTCCCGGTCTGCGTTCACGATGTCCAGAAGCGCAAACGTGATTGTCACCGTCCGCGTCCCGCCGCCCATGCGCACAAAATCCGCGCCGAACGCGATTGCCCTTTGACGCGCAACGGGGTTCAGTTCAACCGGTGACACTACGATATCGTCAATTTTGACCGGCGCAACGTCCGTCAGTTCAACATGGTTATAGATAATCATTTCTGCCACCCGCTCCGTTGTAGTGATTTGAACGCCTTTCCCTGCCGGTCGGATATCACGCTCCCGACAACGTGACCGTCCAGGTATACGTTCCCGCCGGGTTTCACGTTGTCCCGCATGACCCCGCCCAACTGGTCATAATCCAGGCCGGAAACATATCCGCCCTTGATGCTCTGGTAAACCTTGTTTTCTTCCGCTGTCAGAATTCCTTCCCCTTCGTGGATTCGCGCCAACATATCATGCGGAACGTAGTCAATACCGGTCGCGAACGAACCTTCCGAATCCGCGCCGCCGGTGATGTTCACCGGAACCGTGAACGTGATACCGTAGCTTTCCAGGCGTTCCAGTTGCGCCACGATGGAATCAACCGCCGTTTTCACGGATTCGGACTTTTCCCCGATCCCGTCCGCAATGCCCTGGATGGTCTTTCCGGCGTTTTCTTTCGCTTCTTCCCCCAGGTCAAGACCCGCAACAGCTTCCTTTGCGTCTTCCAACAGTTTCTGGTACACTTCGTCAACGGTCAACTGCTGATCCGTCAAGGCGGTTGCAAGTTCTTCCTTTTTCTTTGCGACTTCCGCATAAGCGTCATTGATGGCCTTGATTTCTTCCGGGGTTGCTTCCGCCAGTGCCGACAGATAGTCAAACGATTCTTCCGACCCGTCCGCAAGTTGCGCAAGCACATCTGCGGAAACGCCGGAATCCTGCGCCTTTTGCAGATTCGCAAGGTACGTTTCCATATACTGTGCTTGACTTTCCAACCCTTTTTTCATGGATTGTGCGGAAACCCTGTCCCCTGTGGCCTTGCTGAGTTCGGCGTTCAGCTTTTCCAGGTCTTCCTTGTATGTTTTCGATTTGGTGTCAAGTCCCGCAATCTGGTCGGTCAAATCCTTGACGTTCTTTTCATTCTTCTGCATGGGGGTTTCGATTTTTTCAAAACCCTTCGTGAGTCCGTCCAGGGTGCCGGTGATCTTGTCGCGAACGCCCGCAACGTGTTCCGATAGCGCTTTCAGTGCTTCGTCCGCGCCGGTGACGGCGGTTTGCACTTCCGCAAGCGCGTCCGCGTCATCAAGCGCCGCCTTTTGCAGTTTGGTCAGACTTGTTGCCGTTCCGTCCGCGCTTGTTGCGAAATCGTCAAGCGTGAACCCGCCGTCTTCGATCTGCTGATTTAATTTCCCCTGTTCCTTGTCAATTTCGTCAAGCACCTGTGGGAGTTCTTCAACCGTTGTGTAATACACTTCCGCCGCGTTGTTATATTCTTCCAACAACTTGTATGCTTCTTTGCTTTGTGCAGAAAGTGCCGGGCCGAATGTATATATAATATGGAAGTCTTCGTCCGTGGCGGTTTTTGCTTGTGCGTGTTCGTATGCGTCAAGGATTCTGTCAACGGAATACCCGGAAAGGCTTTTCGCCATTGCTTGATACATAAAACCTGTGACGGCTTTATCAATCTGCACTTTTGCCTGTGCGCGTTTCAGAATCATGTCCGCTTTTTTGTCATCCGGGTTGTTCTCCGCTTCGTAAACCCCTTTCATTTTATCAAGCGCATCCAGTTCCGCCTGGATTTTCGCCATTTTTTCCCACCTGTCCACATATTCGGTCAGTGCGGGAATACCGCCCTTGACTTCCCCGGTGTTGGTGTCAATCAAGTCGGAAATTCCGGGGATGGTTTTTGCCAGTTCTTGACAGGTGCGCAACCAGACCGTCTGTTTTTCGGCAATTTCGTCTGTGGAATACCCCAACGCCGCAAGACCGTTTGCCGCTTCTTCACTGTCAGAACCCATTGCAAGGAAGGATTCTTCAAGCGCCTGCACGAACTGTTGTCCTTCGTCCGTGTTCAGATTGACCCCGCTTACAAGCGCGGTCATCAGCGTGTCCCACGATGTCGCGTCTTCCGGTGTCAGTTCGCTTGCGGCGCTTGCCATCCCTTCCAACCATCTTTGCGTTTCTTCAACGGATTTGCCTGTCAGCGTTGCCACAGCGTCCGCGTTGTTTCCAAGCGCGTCAAGGAACGTCTGCCACGCCTGCGCTTTCGACATGGTAACGCTGTTGCCGGACAGCGCGTCCGCAAGGTCTGTAATGGCGGAAGCGTCCGCGTTTGCGCCGAACAGGTTTTCAAGGCCGTTAATCTTCGTAAACGATCCAAGAATGGTCTGCCAGTTCCGCGTGGATGAACTGTTCAGCTTGTTTGCGCCGCTTGCAAGGTTGTTCAGCGTGGCCTTTCCTGCGGTGTTTGTGCCGATGTTGTCCAGGATGTTCAACAATTCGTTTGCTTCCGCCGCCACGATCTTGATTTCTTCCAATTTGGCCTGTTTTTCAATGTCAATTTCCGCAATCTGATCCAGAATGGAATATTTCTTTTTCTTTTCTTCCGGGAACAGCGTATTGATCCCCGCAACGATATCGTTGACGATGGGCAGAAGCGTTTTGCCAAGATTCGCCTTTAAGCTGTCAATGTTCGTTTCCAGTGCGCGTGTGGCGTTGGCGAAACCGTCCGATGTCCGTGCAAAGTCCCCCTGCGCGTCCGCCGTTGCTTCCATCATGTACTGATAACGTAGCATGGTCTGTTCGCCCTGTGTCATCTGCTCAAACGTTTTTGACAACCCCTGTTTCAGCGCGTAGGCGTTCAGATTCGCAACGGACATATTGATTCCCAGTTGCTTCAGCGGTTCCGTTTCGCCGGATATGCCGCTTCTGATCTTCTGGAACGCGGTTTCAAAGTCCAGGTTGTAGAACGATGCCATGTCCGCCGCAAGTCCCGCAAGGTCTGTGGACATGGAAACAATTTCGTTCCCCGCAAGGCCGGAAGACTTCATCATTGCGCCAAGGGTGCTTGTGAATTTCTTTGCCTGCGTTTCTGTCAGACCGAACTGCGACCCGGCCTGTTTTGCCCATGTTTCTATTTGCTTTGACCCTGCGGAACCAAAGGTAACGTCAACAACGTTCTGCACTTCTTCCAGGTCGGACGCAAGGGAAATGGCTTCTTTCCCGATGTTCAGAAGCGTTTGACCGATTTTTGCCGCCGCAAACGCCGCAGAAACCTTCTTCAGCATGGCACCAAAGGAATTGCCGATATCGTCCGATGATTGTTCAGCAGTTCTGTCCCATTCCCTGGATTCCCGGTCAATCACGCGGGTAACGTTCCGAATTTCGGAAACCGCCTGCCCGCTGTCCGCAGTAATTTCAAATACAATCTGTCCGTCATTCGCCATCTGTCTTGTTCACTTCCCCTTTTGCCATCATGGACATCAACCCGGTAAATACCTTTGAAACGTCCCTGTCATACTTCCGCGCCGCTTCCGCTTCCGTCAGATGCAGGCGGAACTGCTGTTTGGCTTTCATCAGCCATTCCCGTTCTTTCGCGTTGTATTTGGTCGGCGCGGGAAGCGGCCTTGAACGGATTCCCAATATGTCCGTATACTTGTTTCCTTCCGGCAGATTGTGAAGGAGTTCCGTGAATTCAAACCATGAAAGCCTGTCCCGGAACAAGTCCACCATGTACACCTGTCGGAACGCCGCGCGAATCATGCCCGCGTCCTGTTCAAAACTGGTTATTTTTTCCCCGCCGCTGTCCGGCACCTTTTCGAACAGCAAATCATTGATTGCCCTGTATGCTTTCCCGGTGTCCTTGATCCGTTTCGGGTGCTTTGCCACGCACTTGACGCACAGGTAATCCCGCGCTTCCGGGTATATGTCTTCCCGTTGCATGATATCAAGCATTTTCAGCACGTTGCGGAAGTCGAAATCGCAGGCAATAAACTTCCCGTCTACCGTCACGCCGTCCGGCACGGGTTCATATAACCGGATTCTCATGCTTCCATTTTCTTCTGAACTTCCGTGATCTGGTTTACCAGGCGTTCCCGGAAGTATTTGCCGCATACGGATATTACGCTTCCGGGGTCATCCGCGTAGAATTCGGACAGCTTCCGCGCCTGTTCCGCCCCGAATATCACGGCGGCAAAGTATTCCGCAATGTCCCGCGTCTGCTCCGCCGTGGGTTCCCCGTCCGCAATTTCCTTCATTTTCCGTTGTGCGTTGGTCAGACCCGCAACCATCCGCTGTGCGTCCCCGTTCACGGTCAGCGTCAGTTTTTCGTTCCCTTCCCGGATGACCACCGTATCATGCACCCGGTTCAGTGATATTTCATATCCCTTTCGGAATGGATTTTTCATTGTCATATCTCCCCTTCATTCAAAAAAAGACGGGGGCAGGACATTCCCGCCCCCGTTTCGCGTGGTGTTTAGGTGGTGCTTGTCACGGTCGGTTTGCCGTTGAAGCGGATAGTCACGCCGAAAGCGTTGACATCCGTGGTGGAACCGCCGAAAGACGTGATAGCGCCAAGGGTCGCGTCACAGGTCATGACCTTTCCTTCCGCCGTGATCTTGACGGAAGTGTTCCGGTCAGAGCCAAGCGCGAACTGTTTGCCGCAGATGTAGTCCTGCGCGGTATCGCCCACGATGCGCCGTCCGCTGATAACCAGTTCGGGTGCCGCGCCGGTCACTTCGTTATGGGCAAAACCTTCTCCGCACAGGAAAAAATACTGCTGATTCTGCTCATTCTCATTGAATTCCATTGATTCAATGCCCTTGCAGAGTTTCGCATAAGTCCAGGTGCCGGAACTTTCCGTGGTTCCGATTTCAACCGAATTTACCCAGTTGGCATTCATGTTGTACTGTCATCCTTTCTGTAAATTTTCACAACCAAATCACACGCCATCAACCATGAATTGTTCTCTTCCCGACCGATGACGCGCGGAAGGTTGCCGCTTGTAATGTCCACAATTTCCCATCCGTTCCCGTACGGGTAGGACGTTTTTCGGGTCATTGTGTCCATGATCCGGTTCATGGTGTCGGAAAGCGTCCGCAAATCGTCATGCTTTCCGTTCAGCGCAAGGGTGAGCGGAATATATGTGTTCTTGTCATAGAAAACCGCTTCCGGCATGGACGGCGCGATTTCACAGCATAAACTGTTGCCGATCCCCAACGCGCCGCGCGTAATGGGCGCAAACAGCGTCATTCCGTCAATCAAATCCATTACGGATTCGACCGCAAGATTGATGGCGCTTTCGGAAACAACGGGCGTTTCGTCCGCGCCGGTTTCCGCCGTTGTGTTCGTGTTCTCGCTCATCCGTAATACCTCTTAATGGCTTGCGCCTGTCTGTTCCACCGTTCGTGATAAACTGTCCGGGCAACTTCGCACCAACGCCATGACGCGTTGGGGTTCACTTCCCGGTTTGCCGTCCGTATTTCGTAATACTGCCGCGCCGCGTATGGCGTTTGCCATACCAACCGCCCGTGTGACAGGTCGGAATGGATAAGGGAAGACGCAATCAGATAACCCTGGTCTTTTTTACAGAATTCGTTGCAGTTTTCCCGGATGATGGACGCGAGTTGCGGCAATCCCCGCCGCCACGCGCTGTCTATCTTCCCCGCGATCTTCAGCGTATCAATGTCAATTCTGACCGGCATGGCCTTTCCCCCTTATACCAGGGAAACTTCCCAGTGATGAAGGTTATCCGTATCGTCCCGCAGTTCGTCCACGCCCATGACGGTATACGTTTCCCCGCGCACAATCACGCGCATATCGCCCCGGTTGACGTGCGCCGTCTGGAACAATGCGCACCAATCCAGGAACGGTGCGGAAGTGTGCGCGTCCACAAAAAGGATGGAACGGAGCGTGATATCCGTGTTGTCCGGCGTTTTCCGTATTTCGTTTGTTGGCTGAAGGTGTACCTTGCCCACCGTGTATTCCGTGTATGTCTGATTCTGGTACCGATCCACGCCGGAGCATACTTTAACGGTCGCGGTGCTTTTCAGAATCCTTGACGGAATGGGTCTCAGCATGGTTTACCACCAACCTTCCAACGTGGGAACCTGTGGGTTCATAAGTCCGGTCTGTTCCAGGTATGAAACGGCAAGTGGCGAAATGTTTTCCGCCATCCTGCCGCCCGATTCCTTTGCCTTTCCGTGGACGGTCACCTTCCCGACCGTGAAACCGCCGGTTTCCGTTTCGTTCAGCGAATCCACGCCGTTGATGGCAAGGAAATCAATCTGAGCGCAGACGGCCTTTTTGTAAAGCGTCTGAAACAGCGCCGGAAGGGAAAGTATGGTTGATTCGTCTGCCCAGTGCGTAACCGCGCCGATAACGTCACCCGCACGGGCGCACAGGGTGGGGAACGTCTGCTGATTTGCGTCCGTTCCCCCGTAGACGCTACTGTAGAAAGTATAGTCTACTACGCCCATGCTTTCACCCCGTTACGCCTTGACAACCAGGGTGGTGTCACCGGAAGCAACACAGAATCCGGTCTGCTTGTTGACAAGCGCAACGGTGATGTGATAACCGGAAGTGCCGTTCGCAATGAACTTGCCGTTGTCCGCTTCAACCCAGGTCTTCGTGGCATCCGGCACAGCGCCGTAATTCACGGTCACAGCGGCGGCATTGATGGTGTAAACCAGTTTCGCACCCGCTTCAATCAGACCGCTGTTCGGGAAAATGCCGTCACCTGCAACAGTAATTTTGCTGTCACCGGAAGTTTCAGTACCCGCAACGGAAGTCACGGTCAGAGAACCCGCAGACGGGGCGGAAGCAATGTGCGCATAAACGCCCGCTTTCCTCTGCTCCAACTGGAACACATCGTAGTAGTAGCGTTCGTAATAAACGTCCTTGCCTTTGGTCTGCGCGGAACCGGGGGACATCATTGCGACATCGTAAATGATAGGTGCGGCAATGCTGTCCGGGTCGTACAGAAGGAAGTTAATCTGCGCCGCGCCGGACGCGATTGCCCATCCTTCGGTGAAGGTGTACGCCGTCTTCATCATGTCGGCGGGAACTTCTTCAATGGTCACACCATCCAGGCGGGCAATGTTCCGGTCAACGTCACGGATTCCGTTGGTGACTTCAATGAACCGGGTCATACCGGTTGCCTGTTTCAGCAGTTTATACGCCGTGGGGGTGATCTTCGCCCGCACCCGGTCACGGTTGACACGCTGATTGGTCATGTATTCAAGCGCCTTGTCCCACTCTGTCAGAATGCTTCCCGCATCCAGGGAAACGGAAGAAGTTCCACCGAAAGCGGCGGCGAATCCCGCAAGTTTCATGGACATATAAGCGTCCATTTCCGGGACTTTCTGCTGTTCGTTGAATACGCGGGTCACGTTGGCAATGGTCGCGACATCGTTGCTTTCCACCTGGTCAAGTGGGTCAATCAAAGTGTCCCATTCCCGATCCATTGTCAGCGTCATGGCCTGCCAATCAATGTTGAAATTCCGGTTGAAAACGCCGGTGATCTGGTCGCGGTTCGCCGCCCGTGCGCCGGAAGTGGTCATCACGGGAATATAAACGGTCTTGCCGTTCAGCGGGCGGAACCGTTCGCTTTCGCCCTGGTTCCACAGGTCGGCATAATAGGACAGATAAGGATAGGCGGTCTGAAGCGCCCGACCATACTGCGCCGCATAGTTGATAGGCATCTGGTTAAAAGGCATAATCTCAATTCCTTTCTTTTAATTTTTCTTCGGTTCAAAACCGAAAGCGTTTCTGAACGCCGCCACCGACCCTTCGTCCCCCTTCGGCATGGTTCCTTCGGGTTTTGCGCCGAACTGCGGTTTGTTCGGTGCCGGGTCTGCCGCGTTGAAATATTCTTCATAGTCCTTCTTCAGCGCGGCAAGTTGTTCTGTCACGGGTTTCGCCCCGTCCGCGCGGTCGATCAAGTCATACACCCGGTCAAAGAACTTGCTTTTCACTTCCTTGAATTCTTCGGAATTACGGGCGGTCTGTTTGGCCTTGTATCCTTCAAACTGTCCCTGCAATTCCTTGTATTCCGGCGTTTCAAGCACGTTGACCTTTGGTTGGGTCTTTTCCCAATCCTTCCGCGCGTTCTCGATTGCGGCATTTTGCGCCGCTTCAGCGGCATTCCGGGTAACGTATCCATCATCCAGTGCGCGACCGTACAGGCTGAAAATCTGGTCTGTGCGTTCTTCCGGTGTCAGTTCATCGTTGCCCAAAATCTTGCTGATTTCCTTGCGTGTAAAAATACCCGCCATTTCTCCCCCTTTTTACGGTCGGTGAAGTTGACCGCCCCCGTGTTTAACGCCCCGGCGGGCAAAGATTGTATGAAAAAAGGCAAGGTGCGTTTTTTGCACTTTGCCTTGTTCCATCATGCAGTTTTTCAGCTGATCCAGGCGGGATCTTCCCGCCCGTTTTGCAACTTAGTTGCAATTTAGTTGCAATCAGTTGCAATTATTCCCCTTCGCTGTTGTCCGGTGTTTCTGCCGCCGCAACGGTCACGCTGATTGTATCGGTGTCCCCGGTATAATGATCCGAATCGGCAAGCGTGACGGTGATTGTGGCGCTACCCGCGCCAACGGGCGTAACGGTAACTGTTCCGTCATCTACTTCGGCGGTCGCAACGTCTGCGGCGCTTGTGGCAACGGACACCGCACCGTCACCGGTCACGGTCAGCGTGGATGTTCCATCGTCCCCGTCTTCTGTCAGTTCCAGGGAATCCGGGGAAGCGCTGACAGAACCGGTTCCCTTGCCAAGCGTCCACTCTTTGTCAATATACCCGACATAATCCCCAACGCCCTTGATGCGCATGGTATATGTTCCGGGTTCCGTGGCCTTGTTTCCTTCAACGGTGTAATCCGTGTCAACGGTCAGCGTGGTTGCGCCGATCTTGACGGAACTGATTCCCTGTGTCTTCTCCGTGCCGTCATAACTGACAGCGGAACCCAGGGTCACGGTTGCGCCCGCAACAGACGTTTTCCCGTTGCCTGTGTTCTGCGCCACCCATCCGCCGCTGACTTCGTCAAACAGATATTCAATCCCGGTGTCCACTTCCAGGAATGAACTGCCGGTCACAATGCCCGCCGTGGGTTTGCTGTCCCCGGAATTCCCGGCGAATCTGCACAGTAAAAGTTCCCCGGCGAACGCCCGCCGTTCCAGTGTCCGAATCATGGTTTACTTGCCCCCTTTTTTAGTGGTTCTTTTGGTTGCTTTGGGTGCTTCTTTGGCTGTTGCTGTTTCCTGCGGTTTTTCGGCCTGTTCCGCCGCGTTCTGATCTGCAATGCGGGATTTCCCCACAAGATAGTCAATGGGCAGTTTCTCGCCGCAAATATCGCAGAAAATCACGCAGTTTACGGATTTGATCCGTTCATGCTTGCAACTCATGTCCCATCCCCCTTTCGTAAGCATTAAAAAAGCGGCTTTTGCCGCCTTTACGCCTTGTCTTCAAATTGTCCGTTTCTGCTCATTCGGTCAATCTCTTGCAAGTGCTGTTCATATGCCATTCTAACGTCTTCCGGTGTGTCTGCCCGCAATCGTTGATTGAGATTGTCGTCCATTTCGACATAATCAAACCAAATTGGTTTGTTCCTGTCCGTAATCAATTTACACGCCCCCAATATATGATCTATACTTCCGTTTCGTTGCTTCTACAATTGCTTTGGCAAGCGGGGTTGCGTTTTCACCATTTGCAAAAACATCCGCAAACGCTTCTGCCATCGTTTCGCTGTTGCCGCCCTTTGACCCGTACCCGCTTATCCCTTCTTTAATCAATTCGTAAGGTGTCTTCCCTTTTCCTTCCGGTGTCAGCAAAATTTCGTCACACGCTTCCTTGACTATATCCCGTGCTTCATAGCAACCATTCCACGCATACGCTTTACTTGTTGGCGTTGTGTATTTGCCGCTTTTTTCAATCAGCACCATTTCAAGACCGTGCGCCGATTCATGTGATCCGATTGAAGCCGCACTTGTGTTCACAGGCCACCAACCCCGTTTCACGCAACCTTCAATTGTCCGGTTCAGATAATCCGGGTTTGTGAAGTAATCGGAATTAAATGTAATTTCAGCACCGTTGCAAGACATTATGCCGGATTTTGAAAGGCGAATTTTTTTGATCCCCTTTGCGACTTCCGGGTAATCATGCGCCACGGTTTCAAATCCCGCCGTTGCTTCCTTCACAAGTCCAAAATCAAGTTTCTTCACACCGGATGTAACGTCAATGCCGTAATTGTCAACCATATATTTTTTATATTCGGCAAAGTCTTTTACATTTCTGACCCCCGGTTGATATTCTACCACAGGCGGCGTTGATTGTGTCGTTTGTGAAACGACATTTTCAACGGTATGAATCTGCGGTGTCTGAACAATCGGTTCGTTCGGTGTCATCTGATTGAACGTGTATTCCTGTTGCGCTCCGCCCTTGCGGAAGTATTCGTCAATCATGTCTTTCTGATCCCGTTCAAACTTCGTGACATCGTACTTTTCCTTGTCCGGGAATTCCCTTTTGGTGTATACCGCTTCCCGGTCGCGGTGCCGTGCGCGTCCGGTCTTTTCGCAGAAATCGTCAATATCGGAAGAAGTCTGCCTGCACTTGTCCCGCAGTTTGTCCAGTTCTTCCTGCGGCGCTCCCTGCGCCTTTGCCATCATCAAGTCCCGTTTCTGCTCCCGGAGTTTCCGTTCCAACCGCCGCTGTTCCTGGCTTTCGGCGTATACTCTGTCATTTTCTTCCTGGTTCTGCGGTTTCCCGTTAATCATGGAAACGCCCGGAATAAACGGGTTCGGAACGTGGCGGCAATTGATCCCGAACAACCCCGCCGCTTCCCCGTAACTGGTTGCGGATTGCGGGATGACTTCGATTGCGTTGCCGTCCAGGTCATAGGTCACGCCGCCGTTGTCCGCGCTTGAAATCACCTTGCATTGCCACGGATAGCAAAGCGGCCTTGCGCCGTTGTGCCAACTCACCTGGTACAAATCGTTTCCGAACGCCTGGTTTGTTTCCCATACCGCCGCCCGTGCCGTGTTGAACATGGTGGTTCGCATATCCATCGCGGTATACGCTTCCGCAGACCACTGATGACCGGCGTGGTCAATGAAACCAACAATCCCGCCGTTCTTCATCGCGTCCGTTGCGTGTTTCAGCGCCTGGTTCCAGGATGAAACGCCCGTCACCACTTCCCCGGCGGCGGTATCAAGTGCCGTCTGTGTCCGGTTCAGCCGGTCTGCAATCTCAATTTGTGAAACCACATCAGAAACCGCTTGCTGATACGCGCTTTTCGTGCTTTCAAGCATGACGGTATTTACCAGGTTCAGCTTGTCCGCCGCCTGCTGATAATAAAGCGTGTATGCCCGCATCTGGTTCGGGGAAAGCACGGCGGGCGCTGTTCCTGGGGACAGAACGCCCTTTTTCACCCCCGCAATCAGTTCCGGTTCCGCACCCTTGACCGCGTCAATGATGGCCTGTTCAAGCGAGTTTTTCAGTGCTTCGTCCGCGTCTTCCAGGCCGTTGCGGATAATGCGGATTGTTTCTTTGTTCACCTGTCCCATCTGCGCCAACATTTTTGCCTGGTATCTGAAAGCGCTTTCCGGGATGGGGTCACCCGCGTCATAGAACGGGAAGTATTTGGCAAGGTTAATCATGATCTGATCCGTGATTGCCCCGTATACTTCCGCCATTTCCCATGACATATTATCAAGGAACGTGGGGTTCATCCTTTAACCCCCTTATTCCGCCGTATTAAACATCATCAGCGGGTCAGCGTTCCCCGCCCCTTCCGCCTTGATCCGGCTTAACTCCGCTACCGCCTGTTCCGGTGTCAGACCCTGTCCATATTTCGGGTCTGTCATGAACGTGTATTTGGACAGAAGACCCGCGCCAACGAGCATAACCCCCTCATTAAGGTTCGTCTGTCTGTCCTGCGTGATCCCGTCATCAAAGGTTATATTGACATGGTATCCGTTCGCCGCAAGGGTTTCGACTTTCTGCCCTTCGTGTTCGACTTCGTACAGAATCGCAACGTCAATGATATTGCGTACCAGGTGTTCAACAGCGGGTCTGATTTGCTTCTGAATGGTCTTGATGGTCTTGTATGTCTTGCTGTTTTCGCTGACAACTTCCGTGGCGGTCTTTAGTCCGCCGTGTTGGTCGAACGTGAACGTTCCGGCGCTGAACCCGGTTTGCAGACACAGGATGGACAGGAACGCGTTGATTGCGCTGACGTGTTCTTCCACCCGCAGTTCTACGGAATTGTCAGTGATTTTCAAATCTTCCGGCGTGTCGGACGCAAGCGCTTCATAGGTTTCATCATTTGCGTCAAAATACCGGCATTGTTTTCCTGTCGTTGGGTCAACAACGATACGCACCGCGCGGGCGGGAACAATGATCCGCTTTTTACCCAGGCGGAATTCCCGCACAAACGAATCAAAGCACACATCAAGCGCGTGTAGCGTTTCAAGCGCGTTGCCGTATATGCTCATCCCAAGCGGCGAATTATCGTCCAGGTTGTTGGCAACCGGTGTCCGCCAATAGCAGAAAAGGCTTTCTTCCACCGGCACTTCCGTCCGTTCGTCCAGATACGGGTATATTTCGGAAAGCGGATACCGAACCCCAAGAATGTCCTGTGATTCGTCCGCGTTCTTTCCTTTCTGCATTTCCGACCGGTACAGTTCGTTTGTGATGACGTAGGTTAAACCGTTCCACCGGTGCCATTCAAGGCGGGTGTAATAATATCCGCCCTTTGCGATCCGGGAAACGAAAACCCCTTCCGTCACCCGCGCGTTGTCCCACGAAATCGGGATGAACTGATCTGCCATCGCATACCCGATCATGATTTTGCGCGTGTCCGGGATTTCGTTTCCGTTTTCGTCCCGCCTGGATTCCGCCCACACCTTCAGCGCCGATCCGCCCAACGCCAAACCTTCCTCAATGCTTTCCTGCATCTTTTCGTGAAAGGCGTTCTTTTCAAGTACCTTCTGGACAAATTCGTTCAGCGGGTCGGGATTTTCTTCGTCTGATTCCCGTCCGTCAATGCTCACGTTTACCGAACATTCTTCCCCCCATACCAGACCCGCCATTTCCGCGCTGACGGCCTTTGCCGCGTTCATCCGGTACATGATTCGCTTTGCGTTCGGGTTCGCGATGGTCGGACAATCAATGACGTGCCACGGTTTGTAAAACCCTTTCCACAGCCATTTCCAGATGAATATCCCGAAATTGTAAAACTGATTGAAGGACGGAACGCCGCCAAGTTCAAAAACGTTCTTGAACTCCCGCGCCAATCCAGTATCGGCAACCGTTTTCTGCATCCTGTTTTTCCACCTTCTTTTCAGTTCTTCCATCCATTTCATTTTTTACCGCCAACCTTCAATCAAAGTCGGTATGTCGCGTTCATATGCATATTCCAACGCGTCCAGGCTGTCTATGTTCGTGCTTCCGTTGTCCAGGCGCACGTCTTCCGTTGTTTTTTTGCTGTCCCATATGGCACTTTTCAGCGCGTCTATTGTCCATTTGCACGTCCGGTTGACCTTGAACCGACCGGCACCCATCAGCAGGCAAAGCGCCCGGATTCTGTCATTGATAGGCTTTTTCAGCGCGTTCCCGATGTTCACCGGAATCCGGTACTGTGCCACTGCCGTCCGCAGGCCGTTAATCAGCGTCTGTTCCGCCGAATCGCACCATACATCCGTCACCAACCACCGCATCTGACAGCGCCGGACAAAATCAATGAAGTCCCTTTCCAGTTTCGTAGGGTTCAGCGCTTCCGGTTCCCGGTATTCGTCAAGCACCACAACAGAATTCCCGCTGAAACCAAGACAACAAAAAGCGTGGGCAGATGTCCCCCCGCCGAAATCCACTCCGATAGTTGCATGATGGATGTACCCCGGTATATCGTCCACAATGAACGCGTCCGGCCTGTCCGCAAACAGTTGGTATATCAGACCTTCAGCAACCGCCCGTTCCCCCAGGATGTCCCGCCGGTACCATACCGTGTTCGGGTCATACCGGCTTTCTATCTCCGCAATCCGTTGTGCCGTGATAGTCGCGTTATCCCGGATGGTAAAGTGTTGATACAGGTATCCGCCCGTCAATCCGTGAATCCGGTACTTGTCTATGTAATCTTCATAAATGGACGCTTTCGGGTTGCACGGGTTCAAGTCCCACAGCGTGAACGGTTTCTGTGCCGCGATCTGCCGCCCGCTTGCCACCTTGATAAAAGAAGACCGCGAATCGGAGCAATCATAATGTTCATTGATTTCCGTTGCGATCCACAGACCATAAGAGTTGCCAAGGATGCGTTTATATGCGTCCGCTTTTGCGCCGCCCGCGAACACAACCACCTTTTCCCCGGTGCGGGTCTGGACGAACAGCGCTTCATTGTCCTTGAACTTTCCCCACCGGCAACGCCCACGGAAAAGCGCTTCCAGGCCGAACCCGTTGCAAACGCCAATGTTCAGTTTGGCGTTCCCGATAGTGGAACCGGACGCAAGGTGGAATTTGTCGGGGGTTTCTTCCAGGTATGCCGCCGCGATAATACAGTGGTCAATGGTTTTCCCGGAACGGATGGCACCTTCCGCGACACACATACGGTTTCTCAGAGCCTGTTTAATGTATGCCTTATGTTTTGCGGAAAATGCCCCCCAGGGAATCGTTGCTGTCTTACTCATTCCGCAACAACTCCGCTAATGGCGAAAGGTCTTCAATGTCAACGCTTGCCTTGATGGTCTTTTCTTCAAGTGCGGAATAAACGGCGGCGAGGTCTCTCAGCCGGTAAATATAATCCGCGTTCCCGATTCGTTCCCGCTTTTCGGCGGCATTCGTGTCCGGGAAGTTGTCAATCATGGTTTCAACCCTGTGCAACAGTTTCGCCTTGATCCGCTGAAGCGTCACCGCGTTGTCCGCCGTTTCTTCCGCCGTTTTCTGCTCCACCTTTTCAAGCGCTTTGGCTTCCGCTTTGCTTCGTTTTTCCGTCCACTTCTCCCGCTGTGCGATCCGCATCAGCAGGCTTCTGTTCACGCCGTACTTTTCCGCAAGCTTTCTCTGACTTATCCCACCGGCTATATATTCCGCCTTGATCTTGCGCCAACTCACCCCGGTTTCATGATTTTGCCCCCTAACGTTTAACGCACGTTATACGAATATCTCCGAAAACGTCCCGTGACCCACCTCGCACATAAAAGGGACGCAACCCCGCCCCGGCGGGAGATGGCACCGGAACGCCCCGCAAATAGTGACCTATGAAGAAAGCCACGCAAAAACAGACGGGTGGTATGTCCCGTCTGCTTCTGCATCTTACACGATATCATAAGTTATGGTGCAATGGGGTGCAAAGTTATTGTTGCCTTTAAGTCAGTTAGCGTTGCCTGCAAAGTTGACATTCATAGAGATCTTCTGGAGTGCAATCTTTACACTCCGGTTCCCATTTCATGTCACATGGGATGGTTGGCATATTACTAATTACATCAGCAACCCATTGCGGATAGTTTTTACCTTTTTCAAACAGGGCATCCGCAAGAGCATCTGCATCAATCAACCTCAACTAACTCACCTCCGATTTTCGATAATTGCAAACTGTCCGTCAGCACAATACCAATCATGATAATGCGCACCACCGTTTTTCTTGCATTCACAGAATCCAGAACCAACCAGATGTCCATATTTGCAATCACCGCACATAACAACTTCCGGTTTGTCTTCCATCTGTTCGCTTATCACCTTAATTCCTATTGCGTGTCCGAGTAGGAACCAATGTCTATACAAAATCCAATCGCTAACATCAAGATTTGGGTCTGCAGTAAACTTGTCTTCATACTCAGCTTCCTGCTTGTATAACTCGTTCCACATGGCTTGTAATATTTTCCCCTTAATCATTCCAACTTCACCGACCTTCTGGCAGAATATCTTCCGCTTTCACTTCGTAACCCTTTGTGTTTTTCCCACATTCCGGGCATCTGTACCAATATCTGTGCGAATACGGTTCTTGGATAATCTCGTCTTCACAGTTTTTCTTTACCTCTTGCCATTCGCACTCGCAATTTTCACAAACGAATCTGAGCAGTTTCCCATGTTTTATGATTTTCATTCCCATTTCACCGCCTGTCCACATCTTGGGCAGAATTTAACTGGTTCGTCATTTGGCATATCAATCTTTGCGCACGGATACCCAGAGTGCGTTTTGCCTACCAGTTTCATTTCACATGACGGACAGTAAAATCCATTCTCTGTTTCATTCATGTCCATAGGTTCACGCATCTTCAGTTCTTCAAGCCATTCGATCAACTGCCTTTTTTCAGCGACTTCTCGCTCGATCAAAGGATGGTCTGGCATATAATAGTGCTGTCCTTCCATTACCGTCCGTGAATAATGTTCTATTGCTTGGTCTATACTTTCAAACATTTTGCTCATGCTCTCACCTCACTTAATTCGTCACTTCATCTTTCTTGCAATATGCGAAAGTTGAATCCCAATAAATACAAGCGCTCCGAATATGCAAGCCAGTTCAAATGTTATTCCTTCCATACCTTCACCTCAATTTACTTAAAGCGTCATTTTGCATTCACCGGCTGAACAAAAATCATCCGGGTCTGGTGTTTCATCTTGTCTCCATTTACAATCTTCATGTGGATACCCGTTGTTGTTGTCCTGCCAATAAACGCAATCCTTGCACCGGACAATCGTCTGCCGGAACTGTTTTGCCGTTTCATGGATGGCATCGGAAATCTGTGTCTTCGCTTCATACTCTTTTAGCGGACAGTTCGGAACCACTATCGGAAGCGGAGTAATCTTCCCGGATTCATCCACAAAGAATTTCTGCATTTCCTGCTCTTTCAGCAGGGCAAGGGCATCAGCCATTAAATCATCCGTGCATTCACCATTAAAATATGGGCATTGCGGACATTCAGAACCATCATGTTTTGAGCAACGTTCCAACCCTTTGAAAACCTTCTCCCTGTCCATTCACTTCACCGACCTTCCTGCTTCGCAATACTCCTCTTATGCAAATATAAAAAGAAAAAAGCCCGTGCGTTGCCGCACGAGCCTTCTGATCCTCAGTCTCCGCCTTTAAAGAATTTGCACATTACATTCACGAGGCCGTCGGCGAATGACTTCTTTTCGCCTGTGAAGATGTTTCCTTTGCTTTCATAATGCCCCA
>JAEEGL012309896.1_pt1 | contig 22438 bp, 18 predicted proteins | sample 9134231 | NCBI WGS metagenome assembly JAEEGL01 (sample SAMN16246548, study PRJNA631951) | gut metagenome | biome: gut microbiome; feature: rumen; material: fiber-attached | host: Bos | place: Iran: Karaj | collected 2018-10
AACCTGACCTCCTGACTGACAACGTTTCGCTTCTTTTTATAAAGAGCAACTGGACCATACTTCTGGTATTGCGCCCAATAGCGCTTCACTAATTCATTATTAATACCGTACCGGCGGTGAATACTCCATGCACTATACCCTTCCTCCATTAAATGCATGTAATGCAGCAACTGTTCATACTTGTGTTTCATAACAAAACCCCGAAAGTTTTTTGTCTAACTTTCGGGGTTCATGTCATTGGCCACTCTCTCCTTTTTTTTTCTGCCGTGGTGCTCTTTACCTCCTTGTCCTAAACTTATTGCCAAAGTGGTAGCCAACAGTGATGCTCGGCGTAAGGATTCCGATAGGGTCATAATCTCCACCAGAGAACAGCGCCACATTGAGGTTGCCGGTAAAGTACAAATGATCGGTAACAACCATACCGAAACGGAACTCCACCGGCAGACCATCCGCGTAATAGTCATCACTGCCGCCTTCGACCGTACTCAGACCAATATAGCCGGAGCCCGGGGAGAGACCGATGATAAAGGGCCTATGGTTGAGATCGCCTGCAAGCATCAGTATGCCGCATTTGAATTCGCCGCCGAAGAACATTTTCCGGATAACTTTGATATCACTGCTCCCAGAACTGAGCTTGCGGTCATAAACAAAGCCTCCCAGACCCGGACCGCCGCTGGCGTAAAAACCGAAGGCAAAATTGCGACCGAGGGGATAGGCAAAATCAAGCCCGAATTCTAGCAGGGCTCCGGCACCGTTCGACTTCAAGATACTCGAATAGTTGGGGTCATACATAGCCCAGTGACAAGGCACCGCGACCGATCCATTCAAACCCACGAAGATATTGCTCTGGGCGTGGCAAAGCGTCCCCGCGAAACAGAGCGTCAGGACGATAACGGTAATACGTTTCATAGTAATTATCGTTTATTCCTTGTCCTCTGCTAAAGCTTTGTTGTAGCACTCGCGGCAGAGGGGTTCATAGACATCCTTTTCGCCGAGTACGACGAGCTTTTTGCTCTGGCTGAGGCGGTGGGAATGGTTGGCCAGGGCGCCGCAGCGGACGCAGATGGCGTGGACCTTCTGGACATCCTCCGCGATGGCCAGCAGGCCGGGGATGGGGCCGAAGGGCTTGCCGAGGTAGTCGGTATCGAGCCCGGCGCAAATGACGCGGACGCCCCGGTTGGCGAGGGTCTGAACCACTTCGATGAGGCTCTCATCGAAGAACTGGGCCTCGTCGACGCCCACAACCTCGACGTCATCGTCGATCTGGAGCATCCGGGCCGGAGACTTGATGGGTGTACAGGAAATGCTGTGCGAATCGTGGGAGACCACGTCCAGGTCGGAATAGCGTTTGTCAATCGTGGGCTTGAAGGTCGCGATCTTCTGCTTGGCAAACTGGGCCCTTTTGAGACGACGGATGAGTTCCTCGGTCTTCCCCGAGAACATCGAGCCGCAGATTACTTCGATACAGCCCGATTTTTTTGCATTTTCTGAAAACATTTCCTTATTTTTGTAGTTGAACTTTTGGATAGGCAGGTTGCTATCTGCAAATATACGGAATTATGGACAAAAACCAACAAGAAGTTCTCAACGGACTTATCCACAGCATAGAAAACCTCAAGCTCCAGCTCCAGGATCTGGAGTCCCGGGTCACCGCCTTCGCCGCCTCTGCGGCCGCCGAGCCGGCACCCCTGTCATACCGAGCGGAACAGAGTGAAGCGAGCGTATCTCCAGCCCCCTCTCCCATCCCGGACGATACCCCGATGGACTGGAGCGACACCGAAATCGGCGTGGTAGAGATTCCGGAACAAGTCCGGAATGACGATGTGGTGGTCCAGAATGACGTACAGGAGCCTATGCCGGAGCCGGAACCCGTATCGGAACCGGAGCTAGAACCGGAGCCGGTTTCTGAGCCTGTCGAAGAACCGGTTGCAGAACCCGCCCCCCTGTCATACCGAGCGGAACAAAGTGAAGCGAGCGTATCTCCCGAGCCCGAGCCGGTTGCTGAGCCTATCGAAGCACCGGCCGAAGCGCCGGCACCCGTTAAGGGCAAGTCGCTGGCCGACCTGGCTGCGGAGCGGCTGGCGTGGAAGAGCGACTTCCCGGGGATCAGCGTCAAGAATATCCGCAGCGCCATTTCGCTCATCGACCGGGCGCAGTTCATCGCCAAGCTGTTCAACGAGGACTTCGCCCTCTACGACAAGACCATCTCCGAGCTCAACGAGCTCACGACCCTCGACGAGGCCGTCCAGTATGTCACCGGGCATTTCCCCGACTGGAACCTCTCCAGCGACATTGTCTACAGCTTCATGATGGCCATTCGCAAGAAACTCGGCTAAAAGACAGAGATGGCGGGGAAGCTTTATATTGTGCCGACGCCCGTCGGCAATCTGGAAGACATCACGCTACGCGCAATCCGCATCCTGAAGGAAGTGGACCTCGTCCTCGCCGAGGATACCCGCACGAGTTCCGTCCTCCTCAAGCACTACGATATCCACACCCCGCTCCGTTCGCACCATAAATTCAACGAGCACCAAACGGTGGGCCTTGTCAAGGAAAAGATCCTCGCCGGGCTCAGTGTCGCCCTCATCAGCGACGCCGGCACCCCGGGCATCTCCGACCCCGGATTCCTCCTTTCCCGCACCTGCGCCGAGGAGGGCATCGAGGTGGAGACCCTCCCCGGAGCGACGGCCTGCATCCCGGCCATCGTCAGCTCCGGCCTCCCCTGCGACCGCTTCTGCTTCGAAGGATTCCTCCCCGTCAAAAAAGGCCGCCAGACCCTGCTGAAAGCGCTTTCCACCGAGACGCGGACGATGATTTTCTACGAATCCCCCTACCGCCTCGTCAAGACGCTCGAGCAGCTCGCGGAGTACTTCGGCCCCGACCGCCCCTGCTCCGTCGCGCGTGAAATATCCAAGAAATTCGAAGAACACCGGCGCGGAACGCTTGCCTCCGTCGCCGCCCATTTCCGGGAGACAGCCCCCAAGGGCGAAATCGTCCTCGTCGTCGCCGGCGCTCCCGCCAAATAAATTCCCGCCGCATCCGCAGTGATGCATCCCCGGCTGCCCGTGGCCATCTGATGCGGCTTTAACAGCATTACAATGAAGAAGGAGAAACTCTCGGCTTCCTTCATCACGGGAGTCATTGCATTGGTATTCCTCATCATCGGGTACCAAACGGCATTATTCATCCACAAAGCCGCGGTGATGAATGTCACCGCCACGCGGGATCACCCCGACACGGTCTACATCGTGGCGGAAGATCCTCGCGCCGACCGGCTGCCGTTGGAGGCGACGGAAGGGAGGAATGGCACCGATAGAGACGGCTCGTACGGCCGTGGCTATGGTGCCGGAGGCTACCGGTACGCCTCGGGAAGCAGGTCAGGCGGGCAGTCAGGTACCGGGACTAGCAGCAGCTATGGACGCGTCGGCAACGCCTATCGTGTCGAATCCCCGCACGAACGGCCGGTGCAAGAGGCTCGTGCCACCTTCCGGGAGCGGCGCACCGTCGAGAATTTCGTCTTCGACCCCAACACCGTCTCGGTCGCCGATCTCCAGCGGCTCGGCTTCTCCGAGCGGCAGGCCCTGGCCATCGACAAGTACCGCCAGGCCGGGGGCAGATTCCGCCGAAAAGGCGATTTCGCCAAATCCTACGTCGTGGACGATTCCGTATTCCAGCGGCTCGCACCCTACATCCGCATTCCCCGCATCGACCTCAACCGCGCCGACACCACCCTCCTCCGCACCCTCCCCGGCATCGGCAAATACTTCGCCGCCAAAATCGTCGAATACCGCGACCGCCTCGGCGGCTACTCCTACCCCGAACAACTCCTCGACATCTACCACTTCGACCGCGAAAAATACGACGCCCTCAGCGACCTGGTCACCGTCCCCCGCTCCTCCTGCACCCCCTTCCCCCTCTGGACCGCCCCCGAATCCGTCCTCGCCAACCATCCCTACATCGGCAAATACGGCGCCCACGGCATCATCCTCTACCGCACCAACACCCCCCGCGACTCCCTCTCCCTCCGCGGCATCCAAAAAGCCGGCATCCTCCCCCCGGAGAACGTAGAGAGGCTTGGGAGGTGCGTTATTGCGGAGCCGTAGGATTGTCGCGACAGTGTCGCATCAATTGACAGAGAGGTTTGGAAAAGGCTATACCCGTACAGCCATCATTCGTATGGTCAAGGTGGGAAGGGAATTCCAAGACGAAGAGATTGTCTCAACACTGTCGAGACATTTGACATGGAGCCATTTCATCGGGGGGCCATCGATGGCATCACATATATCTGTTTTGTTGGCATACTCGATTCGCTGCGGGAAGTATTGGCACGGAGAACCCTCCGCAACCTCCGGTTGCTCCGTCCCTCCCACTGCGGCTGACGCCTTGTGGGCCCCTCCCGTTCATGCGGCCACGGGCGGCCACAGGTTTCCGTACCAATACTTCCACTTCGCGAGGAGCACAACGCGGCACCGTCCCCTCATCCACAAAAATGGGGTGTTTTTGTGGACGAACGACCATTTTAATCACCCGTTCGTCCACAAAATCGGGGGTAAAATGTGGATGACATCACCATAGCGAACACCATCTTCCCGTCCACGTCTCCCGAGCAATATGTTCAGCCTTCATTCCGAGCACGGAGTTAGAGAAACGGTACATTCTGCTTCATCAATCCTTACTATCAGCCTTGACGTATTTGTTTTTTGAGCAACTTCTCAATAACAACCATTGCATAATGCTTATCCGTGTGATGATTGAGCAGGAAGTCGAACATCAACTGTTGATCTTCATGAAGGTTTGCAGTACGGATGATGTTGGGCTGATTGATGCTGTAAAGGGCAGATAACTTTCCGTCCGTCATCTTTTGGAGGGCTCGTTTGATTTCAATCTTGGAATTGTTATCACGGGTGAAGATGGTGATGTCTTTTCGTATAGGATTGTCATAGTCGGCCTGTCTCAGGAAGAAAGGCGCAAAATACTGACGGTCATTTTCACCCAACGAATGGCCGAAGATTATCACTTCGTCAGCGTCCTTGAGCGCTGTGACGATGTCCGGCGGGGTAAATGAGTCGTCCATCGCTTTCAGGAGGAAGTCATATCCTTGGTCCATGGTGAGGTCGTCCCGAGTTCCAACGATTATCTTGCCATCTTCGCAACTCCCGTGCATATAATGGACAGGCATACCCTCCGGATCATAGCCAAGCATCTGGACTCGCGTGTAGTTGAATGTGTAAATGTTGACAAAATCTCCAGCTTTAGTTGATTGCATCAAAGCCAGTAATAGGTGGTATGCTGAGGTAGCACTTTCTGTAAGGGGTTTATCTATTGATTTGAGGTATTTGCACAGGCCCTCTTTTATGAGCGTAAGGGCTTTGCGGTCACGCCAAATGGGAGATTTGAGAGCATCTTCCTTAAGATGTTCACCTACATGTCCCAAAGGGTTTCCATTGTATGAGAGGACTCCTTTATTCACCAGCGATACGACCAGATCGATTTGGTCGTTATACCAGCCGCAAGCATGGCCGTAGGCGGTGAACTTCTCGAGCAGGGCTCTTTCTTCTTCCGTAATGATGTCCTGGCATTTCGTTGGATCTGGAATGCTCTTGTAGTAGTTCAGGAGCTCGTTTTCGAGGTCGTACCATTTGACGGCATCCAGGTTATCTGGCCAGCGCTGGTTCAGATGGTGGATGAGCGGAGCAGGATAGTCTTTGGGGCAGAACTCGGACTCCCAAAAGTCTTTGTAGGATGTTTTGAGGCCGAGGTCAAGGTCGAAGCCGTTGCCGAGGATGAGGACTATTTTGCGGGGCTCTAACACTTATTGCTATTTTTACGCCGCCAGCCAGCCATAGCCCTGAACAGCCATGTCGATGAAGTGGTTCATCAGGAGGTTGGTCTTGGTGCTGAAGACTTCGCGGTCGTAGGAGTCTGGCAGGTCGTTGTCGAGTGATACCTGGATGATGGCCAGGACTTTCTGGCGGGGCTGTTCATCCTTGTACCAATCGACTACCATCACGTCCTTTTTCTCTTCGGTCAGCTTCTTAAAGAGGTTCTTTGCTGCGAGTTTGACCTTCTGTTCTTCAGCCTGCGTCAGTTTGCGGTCCTTGATGAGGAGATCGAAGATTTCCAACTCTTCTTCTTCTAGATCCATCTCGGCAGCACGGCTTTGCTCTCGCTTTAGGGCCTCAATGAGTTCAAGGAGTTTTTCGTAATAATCCTCGTTCTCGCTGCCGCCAGCATTATAGCGGTCAATGATGCTCTTGTAACGCTCGGAGAATTTGATACGGGTGCAGTTCTTGTTGATCATCTGCTCCAGGGCCTTCTCGATGAAGACACGAATATCCTCTATTTCGAGCGCCTTGTATGGCGTCGTATTAAGTGTGCGCCGGATGTCTTCAACATCGAGCTTACTCAGGTCAATGACCTTCCCTTCATGGATGACATACTTACTCTGGTCTTCCGCTTCTGCCGCAGATACGCTACGATCAAGAACGTCGGCCATCTTCGCTTTTGCTCGGGCCAATTTCTCGTCGTCTATCTGATTATAGAACAGGCCAGCCAGGTACATGATGGGGGCAAATTTCTCATTGTACCATCCCTTTTCAAAGATTTCCGGTTTGGATGCATCGTAGAGGTTCTCCAGAAGGTTTGTAAGGACTTTGAAACGGTCTTTCCATTCGTCCATCTCCAGAATCCGGTTGTATGCCTGCCGGTACATCTCAATTTGATTGAGGGTATCGGTCTCTTCCATAATCTTGTCCAGGCTGATACCGATAGAGAGCAGGAACTGGTCAATTTCTTCAATGCACTTATCGATATTCTCGATGAGCTGATCAATGTCTTTCGCCGGGAATTCAGCGCCATCACTTCCTGAAGCATACTCGGAGAGAGCCTGCCTCATATACTTGAAGACGTTGACGTAGTCTACAATGATACCACATGATTTGCCTGGGAACACACGGTTGGCGCGGGCAATGGCTTGCATAAGCGTGTGATTCTTCATCGGCTTGTCGAGGTAGAGCGTAGAGAGGGACGGGACATCGAAACCGGTGAGCCACATGGCACAGACGAATACGAGACGCAGATTGTCATTCGGGTCTTTGAAGCGGTCCTCAATATCTTTCCCTTCAGGTGTGAGTTCGTTCATCTTCTTCCGGTGAGGCTCAATGTTGAGATTTTGGGCTTGGAACTTCTCCACTTCATCTGCTTCCTCGCTGATGATGACAGCCATCTCTACACTGTCCATATAGTTTAAGCGCTCGGTCAGTTCCTTCCGCTTAGCTTCGTCCTGTTCTGCATTACGTTCCTTGATGAGGGCTTTCTTCTCTTCCTGCCAATAGTGCTGGACCTTGTCGTACATCCGGACAGCCGTGAACTTGTCAACACTCACGACCATTCCTTTGCCCAAGAAACCACGTCTCGGGAAATGATGGGCGATGTCTTGCGCAATCTTGTCCAGGCGGCCGTCGCGTTTGATAACCTCGATAATTCTGGATGAAGAATTTTCAAGCAGATCCTTTTCGCGGTCATTGAGGTCTTCGTCTTCTACAATTTGGTCAACGTCGGTATCCAGCCAATCGTTATCAAGCCCGACCTCAGGAACACGACGGGAGTAGAAGAGCGGCACCGTAGAGCCATCCTCTATGGCCTGACCGAAATTATACTCAGATACATAGTCGCCAAACCACTGGTTCGTTAGGCGCTTGCTTCCAAGCAACGGGGTGCCAGTGAAGGCGATATAGTTGGCGTTAGGGATGCCTGTATGCATGTTTTCAGCCAACTGTTTGTATTGTGTACGATGCGCCTCATCAACCAGCACGAAAATATCGTCCCGCTCGGAAAGAATCGGATACTTCTGAGTCTTGTCGTAGCCGAACTTATGGATCAGCGTGAAGACCATCGGCTTGTTGCTGGATAGGAATTCACGCAGTTGGACAGAATTTTTGGGTTGACACTCCTCCTTTGGGCCGATTACCTCTGTGCGAACAAAAGTCTTGTGAATCTGCGTATCCAGGTCATCTCTGTCGGTAATTACCAGGAAGGTGAAGTTGCCGTGAACTTTCCTGCGCACCTTCCTCACGAACATTACCATAGAGTATGACTTACCGGAGCCTTGTGTGTGCCAGAAAACGCCCAGCTTTCCATTCAAGGCCTCGCGGTTATAGACATTCTCCATCAGATTATTAACGCCCAGATACTGGTGGTTCTTGGCTATAATCTTTGTGCGCTTGTTATCGAAGAAGACGAAGTTCTCAATGTAGTCAATCAGTCGTTCTTTTCGGAACAAGCCATCAATTAGCGACAGGATGGAAGAGCCTTCCTCAGCCATCTTTTTCCTGTCCACATGTTCCTTTTCATCATTGACACGTAGCCACTCGAAGAAGAATTCGTAGCCAGCATTGAAGGCCCCCATCTTGGTGGTGAGACCGTTGGATAGGACGCATATCTGATTTAACGCAAAAATGTTGGGAATATCCTGACGGTAGCTAACCAGATTCTTATTGTAAGCCTCTTCCACTTTGACAGTAGAATTCTTCAGTTCGATGAATACCAGGGGCAGGCCATTCACAAAGAGAAGGACATCCGGACGACGATAGCGGTAGTGGCCCTTGATCCACATCTGGTTTACAGCCGTGAAGGTATTGTTTAACGGATTGTCAAAGTCGATCAGTTTCAGGATCTCAAAGTCCTCTTTCCCATTATCTATGGTCTTAATGACTATACCGTTGCGAATCTGATTATAGAATTTGTAATTCGTGTCGACGATGTCAGTTCCTGTATAATCCTTTCGATAATCTTTGACAATCTCGTCGATTATTCCAAGGCCCATTTGTGGGTTGAGGCGCAATAAGCTTTCCCGGAAAATCTCAGGGAGGATGCATTCTTCAGAACTGGCACGTCCAGTTCCCGCCACCTCGTCCTGCTTCTCAACAGACGGGTCACATTCTATTCGGTTCCAACCCAAACCAACCAGGCGCTGGATTAGGGACTGTTCTATGTCGTCTTCGCTGATAAATGCCTTCATAGTTGTTTATGCTAAGGAATTAGACCTTTTTCTCTGAGGATTTTCATCATGGCCAGATCTTCTTCAGTAGGGATAGGACCCTCTACTGGATGAGTATCCACGGGCTCGTAGTCAGCAATCCATTGCTTGAATAGTGCCTTCACCTGGGCGCAAATCTTTTCATCGTTCTTTGCGATATTGTCAAGGTACCATTCAACCAGGGATGAATTACCAAGTTTCTTACAGATGGCGATACCTGACTCTCTGTACTTCTCTTTCTTTTTGTCGAAATAGTTGTTGCTGGCAGAGATGTTCAGCTTCTTTTCCAGAGGCAGTTTATTGCCGATATGTTCAAGTTTATCATTGGCTTCCTCCTCGTCAAGGGTAAAGTACTTCGTATCCCAGGTTTGAGGGAAGATATGCTCGATTTCCCAGTATCCGGGCAGCATGGTTTCTTGCTTTTCTTCTTGATATGCCAGAAGTTTCAGCATCATTCTCTCAACCTTCTTGTTAGGCTTTATCAAGAGGTTGTCAGTACGGGTCTTTTCAGCTTGCAGTTCAAACTCATCCTCTGTCTTCTTCTCTTCAAAGCCAGCAGCAAATACCGGATGATAAGTATTGATAATCTGTGCGTTGAGTTTAAGTATATCGCTCTTAACAGCACTGATTGTAGGTTGCTCAAGGAATCGTATAAGAAGCATAATGTAGAACTTCCTAAGGAACTTCAGGAACAATTCTTCAAAGTCTTCTCGATTCTTGTACTGCATATAGAAAATGGAAACCGGATACTTCCAGAATTCATTTGAATACGATGATAAGCAGTCGAGGATCTTCCGGATATCCATGTTCTGGCTCCAGGGTTCACTCTCAATGGCGTCTCGGCCATTAACAACCTCCCAGAGGTGCAAGCTCTCTGCAAGGGTGTCTATCACCTCGACCGAAAGCCTATTCTTCCCCTTTTCAAGGTAATACTTTCTAACGCCAGGTGTAGTGGTTTTGACATCGTTCTCTTTCGCTCTGACATAAAACATATGATAGTAGAAAAGAGACTGGATGCTCTCAGACACTTTGGCCGAGTCATTCTCCAGCTTTTTCCATTTGTCTATGAAGATCTTCTTCCCAGTTTCATCAAGGCGCTTGTAGATATAGGACTTGAAGATATCAGCATCGGAGAGCGGAAGGCCTCTGTTATTCAGGGTATTGAAGATGGTCAGCGCGGTTTCCTGGTCATCGGCGTCAATCGGCAGCAGAATGGTATAATTGAGCAAAGCCAGGATGAATTCGAATATCTGGTTCGGGCTGTTTTTAGACTTCTCCGAATACAGTTCAATGAATTTGTTGAAATTCCTTGAGTAGTTATCTGTGGCTTTAGGGTCAGCTTTTCCTGTCTCTAGAATCTTACGCAGCAGTTCATTCCCGGAATCAGATACGACCTCGGATCGTAGCAACATTTGGCTCCTGTCCTCCTTGCCGGTCATCTCATCACGCTTCCATAATGCAGGGATGATTTGGCCTATAAAATGAGTGACCTTGTCGGACTTTGTCTCCTCGTTCTCGAGCATGGAGAAAACCGCCCTAAGGAGCAAGAACAACGATGTAATTCGCTGCTGGCCATCAATGATTTGACGCTCTCCTTTTTCGGTGTAGGACACAACGCAACCAAGGAAATAACTCTTGGCACCATCAGGTTGTGTACGGTCTATGGAAAAACCCCAAATATCATCGAACAGGGTGCTAATCTCATCATCGCTCCAGGAGTACGGACGCTGATACTCCGGTATTACAAAGGGCACTTCCTGACCACTGGTCAATAATTGTAATACGGTCTGTTTGTTTACGTTAATGTTTGCTGCCGCCATATATTCTTGTATTATTTTACTTCAAGTTTGCCGCTTATCAGGCGAGGGAGTAACAGGTCGCGCTGACGGATGAGAAGCTGGTTTTGCGTAAACAACTTATTTTTCTCATCCATTATTCCCTGAATAACTGTGTTGGCCTTCTCTAAAATCTGTTTGTCAGGAATAATCACTTTCACCTTCCGCAGATGTTTGTCTCCAAGATGAGCAACAGTAGTTCCTGCTATTACTTGTTCCCAGAATTTTACTTGTGGATGAATAGCCATAAAAAGGTAATAATTACATAAATTGTCATACTTGCTATTAAGCATTACCACTCGCTGGTTAAGATATGCCTTATCACCATTCCATAAACACATATGAAAAATACCATCCATTCCAATAAGAACTGCATTTTTCTCTATTAAATACTTATCATCACAACCTTCAGACGTATAGGTGTCTGTATGGTTATCTTGAATATCTCTTATTCTTACAACTGCATTAAGCGAAGTGTCGTCACAAAACAGCTCTGATTTGAATGCATAACCATAAGAGACTTTTGCAACATTAAATAGATTCTCATATTTCCACCCCTTGGGCAACCCATTCTCAATCTCCACCTTTTCATGCCCAGGGAAACGGAAGCGGACAAACCACTCCTTATAAAGATTCTCTGCCATCTGTTCCAATAGGCATATGCGTTTGTTGTTGTTTTCTATCAGATTGTCGTAGGCGGAAAGAATAGAAGCGATTTTATCTTGAATATCTTTTGGAGGATTGTATACAATCACTTTCTCAAGTAAATCATACGATATAAACGGTTGCGCAGCACCTCTAAATCTAGATTTCAGATTAGAGTTTAATAATAGATAATAGCCATACCTTGGGTTACATCCATCTTTAATCTTACAAATAACACCATTATATGTAACAAAATGCTTCCCTTTCGCCCAAACAACAGAACCACAATTTGCACCTATATGACCAATCACGGGAGCATCTTCGCTATTGTATTTATCATACCATCCTATAATACCATTACTTCCATATACAGGATATTGACCTCCGTTGTCTGGATTGTTATTTCCCTTCCCATATTGAAAATCATAAAAAGATGAAAGATGTGTCACATCCATACTCATTCCTCCCCAAATAGTTCTTTCATATTCTTTTCCATCTCCTCCTGCAACTTCAGGGCTTCTTCGTTGAGTTGCGAGAACTCGCTGTACAAGTCGCGCATGGTGTCGGAAAACTCCTTCTTGGTCATTCCGTCGTCTTCAATCACCACCCCTACATAGCGGCCAGCATTCAGCGAATAGTCCTGGTCTTTGATACCGTCTTCGCCTTCGAGTTTGGCCACCTTGCATAGACCTATCACATCCTGATACTTGCCTTCTGGCCAGCGTTCCGTCAGCCAATCCACCTGCTCCTGTTTGCCGGCGGCTTTGTATTCGTCCACCAAAGCCCAGAAAGCATCTTTGTCGCCCTCATACAGGCGAGTGATGATACCCAAATTCTTGATTTGCGCCTCGCTGAACTTGCGGTGGGCGCGGTCAACCTGCGTGAAGATATTGCGGGCATCGATAAATAGTATCTCATCCTTGTTTTTGCGTTCCTTGTTGAAGAACCACAGGGTGGCCGGTAGCGTAACGGTAGAGAACATATTGCTGGGCAGCGTCACCATCTGGCTAATGATACCGTCATTAATCATCTTCTTGCGAATCTCCAGTTCCGATCCACCGGCATCACTGGCAGAATTGGCCATCACAAGCGCGGCTTTACCATGTTCATTCAGAGAAGTGGCGAAGAGGCCAATCCAGAGATAGTTGGCATTAGGAACGGTTTCCTTTTTATCAGAGTCCTTCTTACCTCCTTTAGTTTTGTTGCGCGGAACGCCATAGGTGTTGAAACGTTTGTCACCAATGACTTTGTCCACAACCACCTCATCTACGTTGAAGGGTGGATTTGCCATCACATAGTCAAAGTTCTCGAAGGCATCGTGAGGGTCTGAATAAAATGAGTTCGCCTCAATAATATCTCCACGAACATTGTTCAAGAGGAGATTCATCTTGGCAAGCTTAACAGTGTCTGGATCTTTCTCCACACCATAGCAACGGAATCGCATCATGTCGCTGTTGGAAGCGTTGTGGCTGTGCATATAGCGGGCGGCCTGGACAAACATACCGCCGGAACCACAAGCGGGATCAAGGAATTTCTTATCACCGGTTACTGGCTGGAGAACTTCTACCATATACTGGACCACGGAGGCAGGTGTGTAATATGCACCACCACCCTGGCCTTCACTGATTGCAAATTCTCCCAGAAAATACTCGTAAATCTGGCCGAAGAGATCGATGCTAATGTCTTCCGGAATATCCTTGAATACGCGAATAATCTTGCTAAGCAGTTCGGGCTCTTCCTCCGGGACCAGCTGACCGTAAACCTCCTTGGGAAGGACGCCATCCATCTTAGGATTCTCCTTCTCGATAGCCTCCATCGCCTTTTTCACAAGTACAGCCTTCTCTGCAGTGTCAGGAGAATTATTGATGAAGTCGAAATAAGCACACTCAGGAAGGTAGAATCCACATTTCTCAATGGAAATATCCTTATAGGATTTCTCCATACGGGAACCCTTGAATCTTGCGTATTCAGTATCGATCTCTTTCTTATGCTGCTTGAAAAGAACATCAGCATATCGTAAGAAAATAAGGCCGAGAATGGGTTGTCCGTATTTATTGGGAGCAAGATGGGCGCTGGCGCGTAACATATCGGCCGAGTGCCACAGATTATCTTTGAGTTGTTTGAGTTCCTGGTCTGTCATTGTTTACTCATTCGGTTTGATAATGAGGTCGGTATAATCCACTTCCAGAAGTTCGGCTATCCGGAAAAACATATCAATGGATGGCTGAGACGTATTCGTGCACCATTTGCTGACAGTGGCGGGATCTTTGCCCAGCTGCTCGGCCAGCCACTTGTTTGTACGCTTATGCTCAACCAACACGACCTTGATACGATTCAAGTCCTTGTTGTACATGAAGTATTTGTGGGTTTTGCTTTTTCTGGGGATAAAGATAGCAATAAAATGAATTATTTTCAATTTATCGTACGAGAATCCCAACCATAGCACGTACTCGGAAGCTATTCTTCCCTCAATTCGCCGCGTTTATATTTTCCAACAAGGAAGTTGAAAAGACACGCGTGAACGTTTGTTAAGAAATTGTTTACAGCAAGGAGGGTGTTGAAAAGCTTCATGGAATCCATCATTACCTTACTCTCAACGATTTCTTCCTGTCTGGAATCGTACAGCTTTTCTGCATCCAAGTGCGTTTCGAGATTACGCTCTTCTTTCCACCAAGAGGAAGAGTTGGCGTGCTTCTCGAGGAGGTAAGTCAATTCCTGGTACTGGCGGTTAATTACTTCCGGGAAGTGCCCCATAAGCGGCAAGAGGCGGTCCCATTCGGACTTCTTATGGGTCTTCACATCGAAGCCGTAGAGGCGTTTGAATCCCTCATTCAGAATGACCATAAGTTTGCCTCGCATAAAGCGCCTGTCGTAGTCTCCATCGGCTATGATGAAGTATTTACTAGCCACCATGCAATCAATCATGGTCATTAGGACGAAAAGCATCACAGTAACAACCGTACGATCAATTTCGTGGTATTCGTCATGCTTGTCCTTGGTGCTCTCCAAGGTATCGTGTATCAACGGTAGGCCCTCAGAGTACTGTGCTATGGTTTCATCTATCATAGCAACGAATTCCTTACGCTCTGCATCATTGAGCGTCTTACCGTTATACTGTACATCTTCGAACCACCGGCCATATTTATAGTCCCGGATCGGAGAATAATGGATATTTGCAAGGTCCTCGTTCATAGTGATATTCTTTGAGCTTATAAAGATAAATGTTTGAGACCAGAAAAAAAACACCTTTACCATTTCCTCTAATTATGGCGAATTCGCCACATTAAGATGAAACATCTCGTCATTCCATAACTGCAATAATTGTCAGCCGTCTTATCTTCGTTATTTGCTGATTCCATTTTTCTTGTTGTATCCCTTTTACTCTTGGAGGACCTGTAACGGATCGGGATGCAAGTGTAGCCGGATGGTGAACTTTCAGGAGACTGGCCGCCCTCGGCCTGTGGAGAGGGAGGGACCCGCGGAGGCGGTGGGTTTGCGTACGGCAAACACCGCCCGTGGGAGGGGCGAGCGATAGACTTTACCAAGTCTTGAGCGAGTTCTCCTGAAAGTTCACCATTCGGCGGAACGTTTATTTGCTCTTTTCACTGTTTTTTGCCATCTTTGTTTCAAGCAAGACGGTCGTCGAATCGGCCGGTAATGAAACCAGGAGCAAGGCCGTTCCCATTCTGGGAGGCGCTCCCTTCACAATGAATAATAGTACTATCGTCGATAACTGGGAGCTCCCAGGCCTATCGACAATTACCCTTATAAACATATAGACTATGGATATTCCGACTGGAAACACGCGGGATGATAACAAGGCTCGTAGACAAATCATTAAAGAATTCTATGCAAACTGGATGGCGGAACATCCGGAAAAGAGAGTATGGAATAAATCATTGAACGCATTCATCAACGTGAAAAATGCTTCGATCAATGAGGCCTTGGGACATGCTCCTCGGTCTTTAGAAGCAACTTCTGCACAAATGCATTTGTCCGAGATACTCTCAGAGGCTACATATGTGGGAAACCGCCCTCCAAAATACGGGGACAAAAATCAAAAGAGGTTCTCCAGAATGTTGTTTTTAAGATGGAACGCCTCCCGTGTTCTTGTAGGTCAACGCAAGACCAGCGGAGAGTATGATCTATACTACATCAGTGGTGGACAAAAAAATAAAGCCGTCAGGTAACGGCTTTGGAATGGGGCTCGGACCAAAACTTGGGAGGGTTGTCATCCCTTCAAACGAATTCCCCTTCGACGAATCCTATTGCAAAGATATTGAATATTTCTGAAACATCAAAATACCTTGATGAAAATTAAAGAGCAACGGAAGGAAGATAAGAGCACTTTATAAAACTGAAGGCTAACGAACAATTCGTCAGCCCAGTATGCAGCGAATCCGTAGAATCGCTTCTGCAAATGTAGCGCTTTTTCTGCAATTCGCAAAATCTTTCTTTAGTGTATATCTTCAATCCTGAAAACCTGCGTTGTCACCCACATCTCCTTCGGGCAGTCAGTCTCGACGATGAAACAGTCTTCACCCTGCCAGGTAAAGACAGAACCATAGTGAGTGACATGCTGCTCGTTGTAAAGAATCGCTTCATAGTGCCGTTTAAGGGCGGCTAAAGCCTCTTCTCTAGTGTTGAAAGTGGCGAGAGTCGCCTTCTCGTGGTCAGGATACCAGAAACCAATCTGTCCAGTGTCCTCTTTGGTAAGTTTGAACATAATTAAACCATTTTTTTGATTGAACATCCGCATCACTTTGCCACCGTGGCTTCTGGCTTGCTCGGTTGGCGCCCGTTTAGGGGACTCTTGATGCACCCTGCAAAGATACGGATTTTTGAAGAATATTTTTGGAGAATTTAAATTAATCGCTTACCCTTGACACCAGAGATTATCTCCCTGGTGTCAAACGAGCGCTTTATCCCGTCAATGTCATTAAGGAGATTTTTTTATCTGCTTGATGGTATGGTCGTAATACACACATTCATTCCGCCCTTTCTGCTTTTTTTAGGGCGAAAACTGCCGTACAATTTGGTCGTTCTGAAAAATGTGATTACTTTTGCAAAAAGGAAGACAAATCCGAAATTTGCGTAGTTTAATCTATTTGCGTCGGTGCGTCATCCTTTTTTCTTTTTATACATCGTGCACGCTGCCAGTTCGTGCCGTCCTGGGCGGATTTCTTCCACATAAAAAATCAAACCATCTTCATAGGTCTTGGAATAAATGATCACATCCTGGCCTCGACGGTTTATTTCTTTGGAAATGGTTTCGTAGGAGTTTACGATTTCTGGTATGAAAAAGAAATCTTTTTCAGTAATAGGAATCTGCCCTCGGAGATCCTCTTTAAGGGATCCGTGAGTTTTAATTATATGACGAAGGGCACTATTATCCAGTACATGCTGGTAGGAATTGTCGATTATAAGGCCGACTTCCCTTAAGTCCTTCACTAATATCTCTACAACTGGTGAGATTATACGTTTGAGCAATGTTTCTTTTGTTGAAGATGCTTCTACGATGAAATCTTTAAGCTCTCCATCATAATATGTAAACGCATCATCCATAGTGCAAAGTTCGGGACATCCTGCGAGACTCTATTCGCGAAACATAAAAACTTTCAGATTTTTTCTTTCATTTGCATTCAAAAAACCGCTAAAACATTCAAAAAACATAAAAATCCGCATTTCAGAAGGAAGGAGATTCCACGGATAAGCCGTGTAATGACGGTTGAAGTCAACTCGGAATAACTGGGGGGCTCGGACAACGTTGGTGTTACAGGTCCTCCGCATCAATGGAGGACTAGTTACGAAAACGGCGCAAATCGTTACTGGTCCTCCGCGCTCTTGGAGGACCTGTAACGGATCGGGATGCAAGTGTAGCCGAATGGTGAACTTTCAGGAGACTGGCCGCCCTCGGCCTGTGGAGAGGGAGGGACCCGCGGAGGCGGTGGGTTTGCGCTAGCAAACACCGCCCGTGGGAAGGGCGAGCGATAGACTTAACCAAGTCTTGAGCGAGTTCTCCTGAAAGTCCACCATTCGGCGGAACTACCACTCCCCCCCAAATGCGCTACCATCGTCCCAGAATATGGCAGGTTAGTGACAGAAATGGCCGGTTTTTGATACCAACGTCCCATCCGATGGACCGGTAGTGACACTGCGTTACCTCTCCGTCTCCCTACCTCCTCGGATGATGCTCCAGAATGGAAGCCTGCCAGGTGGAGGTGTCGATGTGGGTGTAGATTTCGGTGGTGAGGATGCTTTCGTGGCCGAGCATTTCCTGGACGACGCGGAGGTCGGCGCCGCCTTCGATGAGGTGGGTTGCGAAAGAGTGGCGGAAGGTGTGGGGGGAGATTTCCTTGGTGACGCCGGCGAGGAGCGCCTGCTTTTTGACCATATTGAATACGCTCACGCGGGATAGCGCGCGGCCGAAGCGATTCAAAAAGAGAATGTCCTCATAGGCCGGATCCTCCGCCAATCCCCGGATCGCCAAATAGTCCCGCACCGCACCGACGGCCATCTCCCCCATCGGGACCAGCCGCTGCTTGTCGCCTTTGCCGATGACCCGGACAAAGCCGTCGGAGAGATAGACGTCAGAAATCCGGAGCCCGACCACCTCACTCACGCGGAGCCCGCAGCCATAAAGGACCTCCAGAATGGCCCGGTCGCGGATGCCGCCCGGGGTCGAGAGATCCACCGAATCCATAATGGCCGTCACCTCCTCCACGGAAAGCACCGCAGGCAGATACCGGCCCAGCTTCGGCGACTCAATGCCGTCGCAGGGATTGTCGACGCGGTACCCTTCCGCCACGAGCCAGCCGAAGAACGAACGGAGGGCGCTCAGCACCCGCGCCTGAGAGCGCTTGCTGAGATCGGCCCGGTCCTCAAGATAAGCGAGGATGGCATCGGGAGTCACCTCCCCGATACCATCCCCGAAATAAGGATGCTCCGCGGCCTCCTTCACATCCGAAACGTACGATGCCACCGTATTCGGGGACATATTCCGCTCCAGACGCAGATAGTAGGAATACCCGGGAAGGAGGCTGGCGATATCCATCAGAGCGTCGCGTATTTCTTGCCGTAGAAGAGCATCTGGCCGAGATAATCGTCCGTGTAGACGAGCTCGTAATCGACCGTCTTGCCATCCTTCACGACCGGCACGATATCCGGATTGACAAATCCGCCGTAAGGCTTCAGGCCAAGGGATGCATACCGGGACAGCACCTCCTGATGCAGCTCCGGATCAATGCGCACAGCGTAGGTCTCAATGAGCGCCTTTCCAGCCTCATAGTCGCCCTCCGACTTAATCCGCTGCACCTCGGCGAGCAGCTCGGCAAACAGGCCGCGAAGCTTCTCGAAATCATTCACCACGAAATACGTCTTGCCGTCGCGGACAATCTTCTCGATAACATTGTCCGCCGCGCCCTTCTCATAGCACCACTGCGCGATTAGCTTGCGGTTCTGCATATGGGCCTCCGTATTGGGCCGGCCAAGCTCCACGCGGTTGAACTGCACAAAGAGGCCGTTGCGGATATAATTGGAATATTCCGCCTTGTAGGCGTCGGGGGAAGGCATAATGCCGAGCTCCACCATCTTGGGATCGGCACTGTAGTACAGGCCGAAGAGGTCGGCGCGGGCCTCCTCCAGCGCGGAGGCATATTCGCCCATCGCCGTGGTGGAAACGCCGGGAAGAAGCTGGCCGCTACCGTGGCCGAGGCATTCGTGGAGATCGGTGTGGATCTCATCCGCGATGGTGCCGTACTGCCGATAAAGGGCCTTTTCCTCATCGCTGTAGGCAAATTCGTCGAGGATATTCTTGGGGCATTCGCGGGAGGCGAAATCGTAGGCGTGGGTAATGTTGGCAATGGTCACCGACTTGGAGCCGTGCTCCTTGCGGATCCAGTCGGCGTTGGGAAGGTTGATGCCAATCGGGGTGGAGGGGTAGCTGTCCCCCGCGAGGGTAACGGCGTTGACGACCTTGGCGGTAATTCCCTTGACCTCTGCCTTCCGGAATCGCGGATCCACCGGGGAATGATCCTCGAACCACTGCGCGTTGGCGCTCAGCGTCTCGGTGCGGGCCGATGCCACGGAATCCTTGAGGTGCACGTAGCCTTCCCAGGCGCCCTTCCGCCCGAGCGGATCGTTGTAGTCTTCGACGAATCCGTTGATGAAATCCACCTTCCCGAGAGTATCCTTCACCCATTCGATATTGAAAGCATCCCAGGTGCGGAGATCGCCGGTGCGGTAATATTCCACCAGCAGGCCGATGGCCCGGGCCTGGATCTCATTCTCAGCGACAGCCTGGGCTTTCTCCAGTTCCTCGCAGATCTTCTCGATAGCCGGTCCATAGATGCCGCCGACCTTCCAGGGCAGCTCCACAACCTTGCCCTTTTCCTTGACAACCTTGGTATTGAGGCCATAAGAAATGGGATGCGGGTCCTTCGGCTTCATAATCCCGGCATAATACCGCTCCACCTCGGCGCGGGTGACGCCGTCGTAGAAATTGACAGCCGAGAGCTTGACAATGTCGCCGGAAGTCTCGGTCGAACGCCGCTGCGGATAGATGGCGGGGTTGTAGATGACGTCCAGCAGGCGCTCATCCGCCTTCCCGACCGCCTGCATCAGCGAGGCGAAATATTCGCGTCCGCATTCCGGGAAGAACTTATCCTCGGCATAGTGGTGATGAATGCCGTTGGAGAAGAACAGCCGTTTGGCATAATCGGTGAACCGGAGGAATTCCTCGCATTCCCTGTCGCCCTCATACCCCACGAGAATCGCCTCTACGGTATGGCGGATGGCCAGATTATCCTTGCAGTTCTGGTCCCAGAGAATGTCGCGGCCATACTTCGCCGCTTCGGAAAGATGGTAGGCATACTCCTTCTGCTGCAGCGTCAGTTCCTCCCATCCGGGCACGGTAAACCGCATCACCCTCAGATCGGCGAACTGGTCAATCAGATACTTGAACCCGGCATCTCCTTCCCCGGGCTTCTTCTCCGTGCAGGAGACCGCTGCAAGCGCCAAACCCATCATCAGCAATAATTTTTTAATGTTCATAACCTGTCTTTTTTACGTGACTACGAATTTACGCATTTTCGGCGGAATTGCAATAGATTCCAGGGACAAGCCCTGGAATGACGGATGAAGTCAAAAAAAAATGGTTATATTTGTAGACTAAAATGTCTTGGACAAGGGTCATACGGCGATGGATCGGGCTGGCGTTGCTGCCGGTCCTGGTAGTGTCGTGCGAGCTGTTTGAGACGAATCCCGTGCCGAAAGGTTGGAACGACGGTCCGCAGGCTGGGGAAAGCGAGGTGGAACACAAGGAGCGGACGGAGACGGAGTCAACCCGCAAAGTGCTCCTCCTGTATTCCGCCGGGTACAATTCCCTCCGGGGCTATCTCAAAGAGGACCTCGAAGATCTCACGAAAGGATATGTTCCCAGGGACGGCTTCAAGGATGACGTCCTGCTGGTCCTGAGCCACCTCAACGCCAAGGGCGGGGATTACAAGACCCCGACCGAGCCGGTGCTCTACCGGCTCACAACCAACCGCGCCGGCAAGGTCGTCGCCGACACCCTGCTGCGCCTCACCCCCGGCCCGGTCACCACGAAAGAATCCCTACAGCAGGTCCTGACATACATACACGACCGCTTCCCCGCCCAAAGCTACGGGATGGTCTTTTCCTCGCACGCCTCCGGCTGGCTTCCCCCGGGTTATTACGCCAAACCGGAAGATAAATATTCCGATTCCATCATCTGGGATGCCCCCCGCAGGAGGCTTTCCTACAGCGGCCCCGTTCCCGTTTACTGGCCGGAACCGGATGAAGGCCCTGCCGTCAAGAGCATCGGCCAGGAGCAGATCGACGTCCAATCCTACGAGATGACCCTTCGCGAATTCGCCGGGGCTTTCCCGATGCACTTCGACTACATCCTCATCGACGCCTGCCTGATGGGCGGCGTAGAAGTGGCCTGGGAGTTCCGGAACATCTGCGACGGGGTCGGCTTCTCCCAGGCGGAAGTACTTGCGGAAGGATTCGATTATACGAAGATCACTCATCACCTGCTGGAGAATGAGACCCCTGATCCGGTAGCGGTTTGCGAAGACTATTTCAATTACTACGATGCCCAGAAGGGCTCCTTCCGTTCGGCAACTATCTCCTTTGTCGACTGCCGCCAACTCGATCCGCTCGCAACCGTCTGCAAAGCGCTTTTCGCCAAGTACCGCACCAGCCTCTCCACGCTGGATCATACCAGTGTGCAGAACTTCGGCCGCAGGATTTCCGGCTACAACCATAGTTGGTACTTCGACCTCAAGGATATGCTCACGAAGGCCGATGCCACGCAGGAGGATCTGGAAGCCCTTCAGCAGGCCCTGGACGGCTGCATCGTCTACAAGGCCGCGACCCCGGTGCTGCTCGGCTCCATTCCGATCAACGCCTTCTCCGGCCTTACCGTCCACCTCCCCGCCTACGGGACCGACTTCCTCAACAATTATTACAAAGAGAACGTCTCCTGGAATGACGCCACTACCCTCGTTGAATAGAATTTAACCTATAAATGCTTTAGAATTATGCGTAAGAAAATCGTAGCCGGCAACTGGAAGATGAATACCACCGTTGCCGAAGGTGTAGCCCTTGCCCAGGCCGTAGCCGCCAAAGCGGCGGAAGTTCCCGCAAATGTCGGTCTCATCGTCGCTCCCCCGTTCACCCACCTCGTGAGCGTTGCCGAAGCCCTAAAGGGATCGAAAGTCGAACTCTCCGCCCAGAACTGCGCCGACAAGGCCAAAGGTGCTTTCACCGGTGAAGTCGCGGCCAATATGCTCGTCAGCGCGGGCTGCCAGTGGACCATCCTGGGCCACTCCGAGCGCCGCCAGTATTACGGCGAGACCGACGCCAAGCTCGTCGACAAAGTCCGCCTGGCCCTGGA
>JAEEGL013831830.1_pt1 | contig 22437 bp, 22 predicted proteins | sample 9134231 | NCBI WGS metagenome assembly JAEEGL01 (sample SAMN16246548, study PRJNA631951) | gut metagenome | biome: gut microbiome; feature: rumen; material: fiber-attached | host: Bos | place: Iran: Karaj | collected 2018-10
GATTACGGAGATGAGCATGTAAGGACAGGGGATCTTATCGTGTATACATCTGCCGATTCCGTATTTCAGATAGCAGCACATGAGGATGTTGTACCGCTTGAGGAGCTGTATGAGATATGCAGAAAATGCAGGAGCATACTTAAGGGTAAGTACGGAGTGGGGCGTGTTATAGCAAGGCCGTTTATCGGAAGTAACGGAAATTATACGAGAACGAGCAACAGGCATGATTTCTCTCTTGTTCCTCCCGATAAGACAATGCTGGATCATATTAAGGAAGCGGGAATGAGCTCGGTCGCAGTCGGAAAGATATATGATATCTTTGCCGGCATCGGTATTACGGAGCACGTTTATACCACGGGAAATCCTGACGGAATAGAGAAGACGCTTGAATATATGGACAGGGATTTCGAGGGGATATTGTTTGTGAATCTTGTCGATTATGATATGCTTTACGGTCACAGGAGGGATATTGACGGCTATGCGAGGGCTGTTGCATATTTTGATGATAAGCTTCCGCAGATAATGGGCAAGATGAGGGATGATGATGTGCTGATGATCACTGCCGATCACGGATGTGACCCTGCTTTCACCAAGACTACGGATCATACAAGGGAATGCGTGCCGTTACTTATGTATGGGAAGAATGTCAGACCTGGAAATCTCGGAACGCACGATACTTTTGCGGATATTGCTGCGACCGTACTGGGATATCTGAATGTGAACGGACAGGTATCGGGGAGTGATATGTTATAAGCAATTGATTTATAAATATAGAGATAGAGGATCGGAAATATGTACGAAAAAGAAATCAACAAAAGGCGTACTTTCGCCATTATATCGCACCCGGATGCCGGTAAGACAACTCTTACGGAGAAGTTCCTCCTCTACGGCGGAGCTATCAATCTGGCCGGATCGGTTAAGGGTAAGGCTACGGCAAGGCATGCCGTGTCCGACTGGATGGAAATAGAGAAGGAAAGAGGTATATCCGTTACATCTTCGGTGCTGCAGTTCGAATATGACGGCTTCTGCATCAACATACTTGATACACCCGGTCATCAGGATTTTTCGGAGGATACCTACAGGACACTGATGGCAGCCGATTCGGCGGTCATGGTCATAGATGCGAGTAAGGGTGTGGAGGCTCAGACCAGGAAGCTGTTTAAGGTATGTGCCATGAGGAAGATCCCCATATTTACATTTATAAATAAGATGGACAGGGACGCCAATGATACGTTTGAACTGCTGGATGAGATTGAGAAGGAGCTGGGTGTCGCAACCTGTCCGGTTAACTGGCCCATAGGATCGGGTAAGCGTTTTAAGGGTGTGTATGACCGGAATAAAAAGGCTGTTATGACATTCTCGGATACGGAAAAGGGTACAAAGGAAGGCCATACGGATGTGCTGCCGGTTGATGATGAGGATAAGCTGCGCGAATTCATAGGTGATGAAGCCTGTGATACACTGCTTGAGGAGATTGAGCTTATAGACGGAGCCAGTGCCGAATTTAATCTTGACGAAGTGCAGCATGGTGAGCTGTCGCCTGTATTTTTTGGTTCGGCGCTTACCAATTTCGGCGTCGAGATGTTCCTTAAATATTTCCTTGAAATGACGACGACACCGCTTGCAAGGAAGGCTGACAAAGGTATCATCGATCCCGTTACGAATGATTTTTCTGCCTTTGTATTCAAGATCCAGGCCAACATGAACAAGGCGCACAGGGACAGGATAGCCTTCATGCGGATCTGTTCCGGAAGGTTTGATGCGGGAATGGAGGTTAAGCATGTTCAGGGTGGAAGGGTCATGCGCCTGTCACAGCCACAGCAGATGATGGCAGATGCAAGACATGTGGTCGATGAAGCCTATGCCGGTGATATCATAGGCGTTTTCGATCCGGGAGTGTTTTCTATCGGGGATACGATATGCATGCCGGGTGAGAACTTCGAATATGAAGGGATACCTACATTTGCCCCCGAACATTTTGCGAGGGTCAGACAGCTTGATACCATGAAGAGGAAACAGTTTGTCAAGGGTATCAATCAGATCGCGCAGGAGGGCGCAATACAGATATTTCAGGAAATAGGCTCCGGTATGGAGGAGATAATCGTCGGGGTTGTGGGAGTGCTTCAGTTCGAGGTGCTGAAATACAGACTGGAAAATGAATATAATGTTGATATAAAGCTTGAAAACCTGCCCTATGAACATATAAGATGGATAGAGAACAAGGATGAGGTTGATGTGAGCAGACTTACCGGAACCTCTGATATGAAGAAGATCCAGGATCTAAAGGGTAATCCGCTTCTGCTGTTTGTAAACAGCTGGAGTGTGGGCATGGTGCTTGAGAGGAATGAAGGACTTAAACTGACAGAGTTCGGCAGAAACTGATAAAGGAGTAAGTCCAAAGGGATTGCTTATGAGATTGGTTGTCCATTTTAAGAAAAACTGTATAAGATATTTGGCTTCGGTCATGGTTCTTGCAACGATCATGACCACGGTTTCGGGTTGTGCCTTATATGATCAGTTTGAAGAGACGATCAGTATTCTGAAAAAGGGCGGCCCCGGAGCTGATGATCCTGTCTCTGATCATACCGTGAGCTTCGATGATCCTGCCCCTGATCATACCATGAGCCTTGACGAACCCTATTCGGTTCCACCGCTTCCTACCGTTAATATTGAACCAGAGGTCAGTGAGCAGGTAATAGATATTGACGATCCGCAGGCTTCGGCCATTGAAATAGAAGAGGATGCGCCCGCTTCTGCTGATGCGATGAGCGAAATATCGCTTGATGAGACACTTAAAGCAGAGAGATACTATGCGTATCACACACTTAAAGATGACGAGAAAAAGGTATATAAGCTGATATATACATCTCTTAATACCTTTGAGGGCAAAACTCCGATGCCCACAAAGGATCCAAAGGTTATCGACAATGTCTTTTCCTGTGTTCTTGCAGACAATCCCGAGCTGTTTTATGTCAAGGGATACAATCTTATACGGTATGAACGGGGCGGTATAGTGGAGAAGCTCTACCTTACGGGACTTTTTACCATGACTAAGGAGGATGCCGCAATCCATAGGAAGAGAGCCGATGAATACGTTGACAAATGTCTTGCCGGGGCTCCGCAGGGAACCGATGACTATGAAAAGATCAAATATCTGTACGAGTATATTGTCAAGAATACGGAATATGACCTCAATGCCGAGAATTCTCAGAATTTTCTCAGTGTGTTTGAAAACGGCAGGAGCGTATGCCAGGGATATGCGACTGCGATGCAGTATATGATGAACAAGCTCGGTATGTTCTGCATTGTTGTAAGGGGCGTGACCAATACCAACGAGAATCATGCCTGGAATTTCGTCAAGGCAGACGGGGACTACTATTATGTGGACGTGACATGGGGAGATACTTCATATGATGTCATGGTGGATAAGAGGATTTCCACGATGCCGGTTCTTCCTGAAATAAGCTATGAATATCTGTGCGTGACAACAAGGGATATAGAGCCCACTCATAAGCTGGACAATTACTTTACTCTTCCTGAGTGTACCGCAAGAAAGGATTACTATTTCGTCAGGGAAGGCAATTATTTTGAAGCTGTTGATGATGAGCATTTAAGAAGGGTCTTTGATAAGGCATATGCAGACGGTGAAGTGATGGTAACAGTAAAGTGCTCGGATCAGGCGGTGTATCAACAGATGAGGGATCACCTGACCGGGGACGGCAGGATATTTGATTTTTTAAGAGGCAGCTCGCGGGCCAATTATCTGTATCTTGACAACTTAAACGAGCTTATATTCTATTTATAAACACTGCTTTCATTTTCAGAATGATTTTGATATACTTTAACTATTCAGAGCCATGCACATATATTTTGAGCCTGTTCTGAATAGTTATGATATACTTTAACAGACAGATAGCAAACCGGAGGTATGAGTGTAAATGGAAGAAGAGAATGTAAGGACAAAAGATGTGGATGCCTACGGAGAAGTCCGTATTGCCGATGATGTTGTCGGAAATATAGCAGGAATAGCTGCCACTGAAATAGAAGGCGTTGCCGGTACTGTCGGTAATATGACCAAAGAGCTTATGAGCAGGATGGGAATGACCAGGCGCTCCAGGGGAGTAAAGGTGGTTATCGACGGAAATATCGTCACTGTCGATCTGGCGCTTATAATGAAATACGGCTACAACATTCCCATAACCAGTAAACAGGTTCAGGAGAGAGTGAAATCGGCAATTGAAAACATGACCGGTCTCCGGGTATCAAATGTCGGTATAAGGATAGTCGGCGTTGATATGACTACAGAGGAATGATGAGGAGTATAAGGAGCGGCAGGAAAGATGACCAGAAGTGAAGTAAGGGAGCATATATTCCGGCTTGTATTCCGGCTTGAATTCAATGAAGCGGAAGATATGCCGTTGCAGCTTGAGAGATACTTTGAAGATACGGACAAGGAGGATCTTGACAGCGATACGCCGGAGGATGCAGAAAAGATATGTCTGTTCAGTGAAGATGATGAACGGTATATACGAGATAAATACGATAATATCAGAGGGAATCTTACCGGCCTTGATGAGGTGATCAATTCAAATGCCAAGGGGTGGGATACCGGCCGTATGGGAAAGGTGGATCTTGCCATACTCAGGCTCGCAGTATATGAGATGAAATATGACGAAAAGATTCCCGTGGGTGTAGCGATCGATGAAGCAGTGGAGCTGGCCAAGAAATACGGTCAGGATGAATCACCGTCATTTATAAACGGGATACTGGCTTCGGTTGCTAAATCAGTGTAAACAGATATGAAGAATGCATATTCGGTAGGACAGATCAATTCATATATCAAGAACATGTTTGCGCAGGATTACATGCTGCGCTCAGTTTATGTTAAAGGAGAGGTGTCCAATGTTAAGTACCACTCCTCAGGTCACATTTATTTCACCATGAAGGACAGGTCGGGTACACTTGCCTGTGTCATGTTTGCCGGAAGCAGGGGCGGCCTTAAGTTTACTTTAAGGGAAGGCCAGCAGATAATTGCGGGCGGACGCGTTGATGTGTACGAGCGGGATGGTAAGTACCAGCTTTATGCTCAGGAGATCGTTCTTGATGGGGAAGGACAGCTGTATGAAAGATATGAACAGCTGAAGCGTGAACTGAGCGAGATGGGGATGTTCGCACAGGAATACAAGAAGCCCATCCCCCGGTTCATAACCACACTCGGTGTGGTAACAGCACCTACCGGAGCTGCGATACAGGATATCATAAACATAACGACGAGGCGCAACCCGCATGTGAGAATTGTGCTGTATCCCGCAAAGGTACAGGGGGAAGGTTCGGCACAGAGTGTTGTGCAGGGAATACATGCTCTGGAGCATTTGAACGTAGATGTCATGATCGTCGGTAGAGGCGGAGGTTCAATAGAGGATCTGTGGGCATTCAATGAGGAGATCGTTGCAAGGGCGATCTTTGACTGCTCTGTACCGGTCATATCCGCAGTCGGCCATGAAACCGATACGACCATAGCGGATTATGTGGCTGATCTTCGGGCTCCTACACCTTCGGCGGCAGCGGAGCTTGCGGTCTATGACTATCAGGAAGCATTGCGTATGATGCTTTCCCTTAAGCAGTCGCTTACGGGGGCATATACCGAGAATATATTAAGAAAAAGAGAGCGGTATGACAAGTTAAAGCTGAGGCTGATCAACCAGAGTCCCGGGCATAAGCTCAGGGAACAGCGGATGCGATGGCTTTCTGACAGTGACAGGCTGAATGACAGGATGAGGAATCTGATCACTATGAAGCGTCATCTGCTGGATCTGAAGATAGAGAAGCTTGAGGCATTGTCACCGCTTAAGAGGCTTACCGGCGGCTATTCCTTTGTTGAGGATGAAACCGGCAGACCGGTCAGATCGGTTGAACAGATTAACGAAGGTGATGAGCTGACTCTGTCCTTAAGGGACGGCCGTGTGAAAACCAGGGTTGAGACACTTGAACGTGTGACGACTGATGAATGATGATTACGGAGGTGATGCTATGCCCGAAGAAAATGCATTATCGAGGGAGGATATGGAGAAGCTTACTTTGGAGGAGGCTTTCGAAGGTGTGGACAGGACTATCGATGAACTGTCCGGCGATATTCCGCTTGAGCGTTCATTTGCCCTGTATAAGGAGGGCATGGAGCTGCTTAAGTATTGTGATGAGAAGCTTAAGGCAGTAGAACAACAGATACTTATCATGAACGAAGAAGGTGAGCTGAATGAATTTCAATGAAGAACTCAGAGATCGGGTGAGAAATGCTGAGGAAGTGGTTATCAGGAATGGCGTAATGGAGGAGGTTGGGTATCAGAAGACGGTATTTGCGGCTATGAATTACAGCCTTCTTTCGGGAGGCAAACGTTTAAGGCCGGTCATGATGAAGGAGGCAGCCGTACTGTTTGGAGAAGAGCATCCCTCTCTCGGAGCATTTATGGCAGCGCTCGAAATGATACATACATATTCGCTTGTCCATGATGACCTTCCGGCAATGGATAATGATGAATACCGCAGAGGAAAGAAGACCACTCATGTGGTTTACGGAGAGGACATGGCAATCCTTACGGGTGATGCTCTTCTCAATATGGCGTATGAGGTTGCTGCGTCATCCTTAAGCCTGTGTGCAGGTGATCCCGTGCTTCTTGACAGGGCAGTAAGGGCACTGCAGGTGCTTACAAGGAAGGCGGGTATCTTCGGTATGGTCGGAGGCCAGGTGTATGATGTTGAAGCGGAGGATAAGGAGCTTAAGCTTACTGAGGACAGTGTATTGTTTATCTTCAGGCTTAAGACCGGTGCGCTTATACAGGCTGCTCTTATGACAGGAGCAATACTCGGAGGAGCATCCGAAGATGAAGTGAGCATAATGGAACAGGTGGGTGAGGCTGTGGGAATAGCCTTCCAGATACAGGATGATATACTTGATGTTACGGGTAATCCCAAGATACTCGGTAAGCCCGTGGGTTCCGATGCCAGGAATCATAAGACAACCTATGTGACCATAAAGGGGCTTGAAACAGCGGCCAAAGATGTTGAAGCATTTTCGGAAGATGCGATCGAACAGCTTCATAAGCTGGATAACAGGAATGAGTTTCTTGAAGAACTCATTAAGTTCCTTATTAACCGTGACAGATGACAGGCGAGTAAATGGTACTTGAGAAGATTAAAAAACCTAATGACATAAAGAACATTCCTCCCGATGAATATGAAGATCTTGCGCAGGAGATAAGGGAATTCCTGATCAATAAGATAAGTGTTACGGGAGGACATCTGGGCTCAAACCTCGGTGCCGTGGAACTGACAATGGCGCTTCATTTGGTGGCTGAACTTCCGGGAGACAAGATAGTGTGGGATGTGGGGCATCAGTCATATACCCATAAGCTGCTGACCGGAAGACGTGAAGGCTTTGAAACATTGCGTAAGTACGGCGGGATGAGCGGGTTTCCCAAGCGCAAGGAAAGCCTGTGTGACAGCTTTGATACAGGACACAGTTCAACGTCCATTTCCGCGGGCCTGGGGCTTGTTAAGGCCAGGGATCTTAACGGTGAGAACAATGCAGTTTTTGCGGTTATCGGTGACGGGGCACTTACGGGCGGTATGGCCTATGAGGCACTTAACAATGCGGCGAGGCTTGACACCAATTACGTAATAATCCTGAATGACAACAATATGTCGATTGCCGAGAACGTTGGCGGTATGTCCAAGTATCTCAGGAAGATAAGAACTGCCGAAGCATACAAGGACTTCAAGATAGGACTTGAAAACAGGCTTAATAAGCTGCGTGGAGGAGAACAGCTGGTAGATACGCTGAAGAGATATAAAAGCGGTGTTAAACAGCTTGTGGTGCCGGGGATGTTCTTTGAAGATATGGGTATCACCTATCTCGGCCCGGTTGACGGACACGATATCAAAGCCATGGTGCGTATGTTCAGGGAAGCACGCAAGCTTCCCAAATGTGTGCTCGTTCATGTGCTTACCAAGAAGGGCAAGGGCTATATGCCTGCCGAACGACATCCGGCAAGGTTCCACGGGGCGGAGCCATTCGATATAGAGACGGGTCTCCCGAAGCGCAACAGGAAAAAAGCAAATTATACAGACATATTTTCAACGGTAATGACCAAGCTTGGTGCAAGAAATGAGAAGGTTGTTGCGATAACGGCAGCCATGCCTGACGGAACGGGTCTTAAACGGTTCTCCAATATGTATCCTGACAGGTTCTTTGATGTCGGGATCGCGGAGGGTCATGCGGTAACCTTTGCGGCAGGACTGGCAGCAGGCGGATTAAGACCGATCGTTGCGGTGTATTCATCGTTTCTGCAAAGAGCGTACGATCAGATACTTCACGATGTCTGTATACAGAATCTTCCGGTCGTATTTGCCATTGACAGGGCAGGTCTTGTCGGAGCTGACGGAGAGACACATCAGGGGATCTTTGATATATCCTATCTGTCCTCCATTCCGAATATGACGATCATGGCACCCAAGAACAAATGGGAGCTTTCCGATATGCTTAAGTTCGCTGTCAGGTTCAACAGCCCGATCGCGATCAGATATCCAAGGGGCGAAGCCTATGACGGTCTTGAGGATTTCAGGGCGCCTGTCGTATTCGGCCGGAGTGAAGTTATATATGAGGAGAATGACATAGCACTTTTCGCACTGGGAAGCATGGTGAGGGAAGCAGAAGAGGTACGGAGTGATCTTAAGCGCAGAGGTTACCCGTGCAGTCTGGTAAATGCACGTTTTGCCAAGCCTGTTGATACGGAAGTTCTTGACAGGCTGTGCGGAACCCATTCTCTTATAGTCACACTTGAAGAAAATGTTGAGAGCGGCGGGTACGGAGAGAAGATAAGAGATTACGTATTTGAGCGCAGGCTTTCCTGTGATGTGTTGATAATCGCACTTCCGGATGACTATGTTGAGCATGGAAATGTGGATATTCTCAAGGAAGAGGTCGGTATCGATAAAGATACAATAATAAAGAGGATCATAACTTCATATATCAGCTGGGGTAACAAGCATCGCAAGGAAGGCGTTTTTTCGTCGGGAATGGAATGAAACAGAGACTGGATGTAATACTTGTAAATAAGGGATATGCAGCTTCACGTGAAAAGGCCAAAGCCATAATCATGTCAGGGAACGTGTTTGTCAAGGGACAGAGGGAGGATAAGGCCGGATCGGTGTTTGAAGAAGAGGGAATAGACCTGCTTGTTAAGGGGAATATGCTGAAGTATGTAAGCCGTGGCGGACTTAAGCTTGAAAAGGCGCTTGAGGTGTTCCCGATAAAGCTTGAAGGCCGGGTGTGCATGGATATCGGTGCTTCCACCGGCGGATTTACGGACTGTATGCTGCAGAACGGAGCGTCAAAGGTCTATGCGGTTGATGTTGGGCATGGGCAGCTTGACTGGAAGCTTCGCTCGGATGAACGTGTAGTCTGCATGGAGAAGACCAATTTCAGATATATGAAGCCGGGAGATATCGATGAAAGTCTTGATTTCGCTTCGTGTGATGTTTCCTTTATTTCCCTGTCGAAGATACTTCCGCCGGCATATGAGCTTCTTAAGGATGATGCATATATGGTATGTCTTATAAAGCCGCAGTTCGAAGCCGGCAGGGAAAAGGTCGGTAAGAAGGGTGTTGTAAGGGACAGGTCGGTGCATGAGGAAGTTATACTTAATGTGCTTGGATACGCAGGGAGTGCGGGCTTTGAGGTCAGGGGGCTTACCTATTCGCCGGTAAAGGGACCCGAAGGAAATATCGAGTATCTGTGTTTCTTAAAGAAATGCGGAAAAGACGATGCAAAAACGGATGAAACACCGGGTGACTCAGGGGTCTTTCCGTGCAGTATCCCGCGTGAGGCGATCGCGGATACGGTAAATGAGGCGCATGAAGCGCTTGATACAAATAAGAAAGGCTGACGGGATGAGACCCGTCGGGATCGGGGGACTTAAGTGAACAATTTTCTTGTGGTCTCAAACAGTGAGAAGGATGCGGGAAATACAGTGGCACGTGCAATACGGGAGCATCTTGAAAAGATGCGGTGCAAATGCGAATTTGTGTCGGTGATCCCGGGACATGTGACGAGGGATAAGCTTGATAAATACATTGAGGATGGAGCGCAGTGTGTGCTGGTACTCGGCGGAGACGGCACACTCATACAGGTTGCGGGGGCTCTGTGCGGTATAGATATCCCGCTGCTTGGGATCAATCTGGGGACGCTCGGATATCTTGCGGAGGTGGAATGCGATCAGATAGTTCCGACTCTTGACAGGCTTATAAAGGATGATTACGACATAGAGGAGCGTATGATGCTCAATGCAACATCCGAAGGAATAAGCAGGGATGCGCTTAATGATATAGTTATATCAAGGCTCGGTGAGGTAAGGGTCGTAAGATACAGGATATATGTTAACGGCAGATGTTTAAGTACCTACAATGCAGACGGTATCATCATATCCACGCCTACTGGATCGACCGGTTACAATCTGTCTGCCGGAGGGCCTATCGTGGAGCCGTCCGCAAATATCATCCTTATTACACCGATATGTCCGCACACGCTTAATACAAGACCCGTGCTCCTGTCACCCGAGGATGAGATATGCGTTGAGGTGCACGGTAATAAATACAGCAGTCAGGAGATAGGAGTGTCATGTGACGGAGCCAAGGCTGTAAGCCTTTCGTCAGAAGGCAGGGTGGAGATAAGGAGAGCAGAGGGAGTGACCAAGATCATCAAAATGAGCCGTGAGGGCTTCCTTGATGTACTCGGACGCAAGCTCAGGGATGTGTGATATGAGCAGTGACAGAAGAAGCAAGATACTTGAAATAATAAGCAATGAAGTAATACAGACACAGGAGGAGCTTGCGGACAGGCTGAACAGCGAGGGTTTTACCGTTACGCAGGCAACGGTTTCGAGGGATATTAAACAGCTCAATCTTGTGAAGATCCCATCCGAAGACGGCGGACAGAGATATGCAAGGCATTCGGATAAACAGGATGAGATCGACGAGAAGTATGTAAATGTCTTAAGGACCGGGTTTAAATCCATGGATATGGCACAGAATATACTGGTGATAAAGACGATATCCGGTATGGCAATGGCGGTGGCCGCTTCGATAGATGCTCTGAATTTCCCGCAGATAGTCGGATCCATAGCCGGTGACGATACCGTGATGTGCGCCATACGGACCGTTGAAGATACAGGAAAGGTAATGGATGAAATAGAAAGACTGTTATAAGTCAGATGGTATTCCCGTACTGCATGACTATAACGAAAGGATAGATTTATAAAATATGTTACTAAATCTGCATGTAAAGAATGTTGCACTTATCGATGATGTGGAGATTGATTTCGGGAACGGACTCAATATTCTGACAGGTGAGACCGGAGCGGGAAAGTCTCTCATCATCGATTCTGTTAATTTTGCACTCGGTAAGAGGATGCCGAGGGATGTTGTAAGAGAGGATGCGGAGTATGCACTATGTGAGCTTGCGTTCAGCGTGGATTCCGATGATGTGAGGGATAAGCTTAATGAACTCGATATTCCCCTTGAGGACGATCAGGTCGTTATGCAGCGTAAGCTTGTAAAAGGGCGTAATGTCATCAGGATCAACGGAGAGACTTCATCCGCATCGGCGCTTAAGGAACTGTCGTCGGTTCTTATTGATATACACGGGCAGCACGAGCACCAGTCGCTTCTGTATACATCCAAACATAAGGAAATACTTGACAGTTACTGCGGTGAAGCTTTGTTTGGACTGACGGAAAAGATAGCGGTTAAATACCGGGAATACTGTAAGGTGCAAAAGGAGCTTAAGGAAGCCGGATCGAAGGACCGGGATATGGATAAGGAGATCGCTCTTGCACAGTTTGAGATTGATGAGATAACCAATGCGGCAGTTAAGGAAGGCGAGGCAGAACAGCTTCGCAGTGAATATAAAAAACTTTCAAATTCACGGAAGATCGCTGAAGCCGTGGGATTTACCCACAGAAGCTGCGGATATGATGATGAGGCGTCGGCAGGATCGTCTGTCGGTCGGGCTCTTAACAGATTAAGAGCCGTATCCGAATATGATGAAGGACTCGGGGATCTTATTAGGGAATTGACGGATATTGACGGTCTCCTGAATGATTTCAACAGGAGTATTGCCGGATATGAGGAGGAGCTTGACTCCGCGCCCGAACGCTTTGCGCAGGTGGAAGAACGGCTGGATGTTGTAAATCATATCATGAGCAGGTACGGAGAAACCGTGGAGGAGATCAATTCCTATCTTGAAACACAGCAGGAGAAACTGCTTAAGTTCTCTGATTACGAAACGTATATTGCTGATCTTAACAAAAGACATGATACACTCAGGGAGGAACTGCTGGGGCTTTGCAAAAAGGCATCGGACATCAGGAAAAAAGAAGCTGCCACGCTTGCCGGTAAGCTTAAGGATGCACTGATAGATCTCAACTTTCTTGATGTGAGATTTGAGATAAGCGTCACTCAGGATGAGGAGCAGGCCGGTCCGACGGGATATGACAGGGTTGAATTTCTTATCAGTACCAATCCCGGTGAAAGGATACGGCCGCTTACCGAAGTTGCATCCGGCGGTGAGCTTTCGAGGATCATGCTTGCACTTAAATCCGTACTGGCGGATAAGGACAGCGTGGGAACCCTTATCTTTGACGAGATCGATACCGGTATCAGCGGAAGAACGGCCCAGAAGGTATCCGAGAAGCTTAAGGAATTGTCAAGGAAGCATCAGGTCATCTGCATAACTCATCTTCCGCAGATCGCGGCCATGGCCGATGAGCATTTCGAGATACGAAAGGATGTGGAAGGGACAAGGACAAGGACCTCTGTTGCGGCGCTTGATGAAGAGGCTTCAATAAATGAACTTGCAAGAATGATGGGTGGTGTGGAAATAACCGGAAATGTCATAAACAGTGCTAAAGAAATGAAAAGGCTTGCAAACAATATGGGTTAATGGTAATATATTTAGATGGGTTAACAATTTTGTAACTTTTTCAAAAGGCAGGGGTTTAATGAACAGACGCAGAAGGAAAAGAAATATAACCAAATGGTTATTGTTTCTTATCATTCCGGTTGTGGTAACCATCATAGGGGCGGGGGCTTATGTGGTAGTTAACGCTACACCCGGAGACACACTGATTTTGGCTGATTATTTCGAAATCGGCTACGACGGTTATAATACGATGGGAACAGTCAGGATAACACGTAATGACGAGCTGTTGTTCGATGATGTTGATATCATAAGGCTGGCCCAGAAGGAAGGTCTGATAACCAATAAGGCGGTCGCCAATGACGAATATTTAAGGTTCGCTGCCGGAATAACGGCGATGGTTGAACCGAATGAGAATCTTAAGAACGGTGACCGGTTCACGGTATCATATTTATATGACAAGGAACTGGCCAAGCTGTTAAGGATCAATGTAGATGCATCGGAGGCCGAATATACAGTAGAGGGTCTGACTGATGCCACCGCTCTTACGGCGGATGATCTGTTTGAGGATATTGAGGTTAAGTTCAGCGGAATTTCTCCCAATGTAACTATGGAGGTAGTAAATAACAGTTCCAATCCGCTGATCAGTACTCTGGTATTCCAACCTGAGGAATATAAGGAATTCTACAGCGCGGGAGAGACGGTAAGGCTCAGGTGTTATTTCAATGATAAGGAACGTCTGAATGATTATTATTACATAAGTTCTCCGGCGGAGGAATGCTTTAAGGATTATACTGTCGAGGGAACCGATGAATATGTGACGGCACTGGAGCAGATCCCTGCAGATATCATCACCGAAGCGATCGCTGAAGGGAAGAAAGCGTTTGTGGACGCCAATGAATACGGTGTAAGGATATTCTGTGAGGCACATCTTGTTCCGGTTTACATAAATCAGAAAGCGACCTTCAGATATCAGACGCCATCGATCGTGGCAGCATATTTTAAGACGGTCAATCCGGATGAGGCGGGTAAGCTTGGAAACAATTTCAATGATCTGGATCTTGTGTACGGTGTCAATATAACACAGGCTGATGGAGTGACGTGCCATTGCGAGGCTGTGGTCAGGTTCAGTAATTTTATACTAAACAAAGACGGGACGGTGGCATATAATTTCTCGGATCCGTCGATCATTTCGGCTTCGTACAGTAATTCGGCAATACATAAAAATGTCGTTACGAAATATGAAGACACTTATCAGATCGAGAAGCTGGAATTAGGTAAATACTGATAGATTTAGGACCGGTCGTTTCCGACCGGTCTTTCTAGTAAATGAAACGGATTGAATTCGTTCACTATAAAAGAAGAGAGAAGGTAATAACTTGGGAGATTATGCTTATGAATATGGTGACCGTATAAGCTTCAGCAGATGTGATGTGGATTACAGGTTATCACTTACTGCTTTGATAGATGCTTTTCAGGATGCATCCATTTTTCAGTCGGAGGATGCGGGTGTCGGGATAGTACCGCTGAGAGAACATAAGCTTTTATGGGTACTCAATTACTGGGAGATTGAAATACTCAGGATGCCGGGACTTGGCGATCGTGTTATTGTCGGGACCTATCCGTATGGATTCAGGAGCTTTATGGGATACCGGAATTTCTATCTTAAGTCGCAGGATGGTGAGTTCCTTGTAAAAGCCAATACCACATGGACAATGGTAAATACGGATAAGATGATGCCGACAAAGGCCCCGGATTTCATAGTGAATGCTTACGAGATGGGTCCGAAGCTTAATATGACCTACAGTTCAAGGAAGATACTGCTGCCTTCCGGGGACGAGTGCGAGGTCAGACAGGCGGATGTAAGGACGGTGGAGCTTCATCATCTTGACGGGAATATGCATGTGAACAACTGTCAGTACATCAATTTTGCGCTGACTGCAATAGATAAAGCCGTAAGGTTCACAAGACTGAGGGCTGACTACAGAAAACAGGCGCATCTTAAGGATATGATCTATCCGGTTGTATATAAAACCGGTGAAAGATATACGGTTGCACTTAATGATGCGGAAGGCAGGCCGTATTCGGTTATAGAAGTAGGGTGATGATATGCGAAAGACTGATGAACGGCTGCGTAAGCAGCTTGAATTTGCTCTTGAGATCGATAAGGAAAAGAATATACTGAGACAGACTCACCTTTCGGGCCACGGAAGAAGAGAGAATGATGCGGAGCATGCCTGGCATATGTCGGTCATGGCGTATCTTCTGCGCGAATATTCAAATGATGAGATTGATGTGGCAAAAGTGATGATAATGTGCCTGATACATGATATAGTGGAAATTGACGCGGGTGATACTTATGCTTACGATCCGGAAGGTCTTAAAACAAAGAAGGATCGTGAAGAAAAGGCTAAGGAGAGGATATTTTCCATACTTCCCGATGATCAGAAGCAGGAACTTACCGCTATTTTTGATGAGTTTGAAGAGGGTGTGAGTGCGGAGGCCAGATTCGCGCGTGCAATGGACAATCTGCAGCCGCTTATCCTTAATGACAGCAACGGTGGAAGTGACTGGAGGGAGCACGGGGTTTGGGCCGAACAGGTATATGCAAGACAGTCGGGCACGGCAGCAGGCTCGGACCGGCTGTATGAGTATACGAAGAGTGTAATAGACAGAAACATTGAGAAGGGCAGTCTGAAGGTTACGCAGAAGTAACGGAACGGAATTTGAAATGATGGATCAATTTGCAAGAACAAGACTGTTGTATGGTGCGGATGCCATGGATGTACTGGCGTCATCGAGAGTTGCCGTATTCGGTATAGGCGGTGTCGGAGGGTATGTTGTTGAAGGACTCGCACGATCGGGAATAGGCGCTCTTGATCTGATCGATGACGACAAGGTGTGTCTTACCAACATTAACAGACAGATAATAGCCACAAAAAAGACGATAGGTAAGTACAAGGTGGATGTGGCAAAGGAGAGGGTTCTCGACATCTCACCAAGGTGTGATGTAAGGACTTATAAGACCTTCTATCTGCCGGGGACTCAGGATCAGTTTGATTTTACCGAATATGACTACATCGTTGATGCAATAGATACGGTAACGGGCAAGCTTACGATTATCGAGAATGCAAAGAAAGCGGGAGTTCCCGTGATTTCATCGATGGGAGCCGGAAACAAGACGGATGCTTCGGCATTTGAGGTGGCGGATATCTATGAGACATCTATATGTCCTCTTGCCAAAGTCATGAGACGCGAATGCAGAAAACGTGGGATTGAATCGCTGAAGGTGGTTTATTCAAAAGAGGTTCCGGTACGGCCGATAGAGGATATGTCCATAAGCTGCAGGCAGAACTGTGTCTGTCCGCCCGGAACGGAGAGAAAGTGTACCGACAGGCGTGATATACCGGGGTCGACTGCTTTCGTTCCGTCTGTTGCGGGACTTATAATCGCGGGAGAGATAGTAAACGATCTTACACATAGGAGACAAGATGTATTATCTGATTGAAAGTACGTTAAGGAAATGCAGCGCAGCTGAGTGTCATTCCGGGAAGGCGCAGTATGTGGCTGTGCTTACTCCGGAGGAGTGGCAGAAAGAATGCGATGCATTTGAGATGGGGATAGATGTTGAACCCGATATAGTTGATATTCACAATACCAAGGTCGAAGTAAACTACGATTCGCTCACGGGTACGTTTGCCATCCCGAACAGGCAGGATATTTCGGGGGAGGATACCAAATTTGCATTTGCGCTGGATGAGAAGGGTATTGTATTCATAGATCACGGAGACGGCGCGCTTGAGATAATAAGGAAGGTGATGAGTTCCAAGAAGTGGAGAGCCCCGAGTCTTGAGAGATTTCTGTACGATTTCCTTGAACAGATAATACATGGCGATCTTGCCCTTCTGGAGCGCTATGAAAAAGAGCTGGATGCTATTGATGACCGGCTGGCAGTTGACGATGAGACTGACCTTGACAGAGTCGATGATATAAGAAGTGATCTGCGTGATCTTCGGTCGCATTATGTTCATCTGATGGATATGGCGCAGGAGCTTGAAGAAAACGAGAACAATTTCTTTAAGTCGGAGAATATAAGATTCTTCAGACTGTTTTCAAACAGGGTATCAAGACTTCATGATACCGTTACCGATCTTCGCGATTATACGATGCAGATCAGGGATACCTATGAATCACGTCTTGATGTTAAGCAGAACGGTATTATGACAGTACTTACGGTCGTAACGACCATATTTATGCCTCTGACACTGATAGTGGGCTGGTATGGAATGAATTTCCGTTATATGCCCGAGCTTGATGTTCCGTGGGCATATCCGCTGGTCATCGTGATCTGCGTGGCGATCGTTGTTGTAAGTCTTGTGTTTTTCAAAAAGAAGAAGTGGCTGTAAACCGGAGTGGAATATATTGAACAGGCTTTACATTATTAAAAAACGAATACTTGGCGTAGTCCTGCATGAACGGGTACAAAAGGTCATTCGCAATGAGAAATGTCTTATTGCGCTTTCCCTGCTTGTACTTTCAGCTGTTTTTTTTATGGCTGCAAGACCTGTCAATATACATAAAGGTGCGGATGAAATATCATCGGAAGATCTTACGGAGGTGTCGGAGGAAGCATCTGCGGAGGGGGTAACTGCCGCAGCTGTTGAAACATTGACGGAGCCTGATGAGGATGCGGAGCCGGTCAGAGTTTTTCCGGATCATATCAATCTGCATACCGGATTTTCGAGGATTAAGCTGGAAACGGGCGAAACGGGAGATACGATAGCAGTTCTTGCCGGTGGTGATCCCGAGAGTGTTCAGGCAGACCGGTATCTGGAACCATCCTATGTGGGAGTGAACAGATACGAGCTGGCCGGAACAATATGGTCGACCATGAGTGCTTTTAAGGCAATGGAGAAAAAGGACGGGACAAAGATACCGGATAAGTATTACGGCTTAAGAGGTGAGCAGATATGTGCACTTCTCGGGAACTGGGAGCAGGAATCGGGACTTGATCCCACAGCCGTTGAATCGGTGATGTACGAGCCGTGGACTCTCGGTTCGACCAAGCAGGCAGCCATTGCAAATGATTTTCTTACCGATTTTTACTGGGGCACGAATGAGAAATCGGGATATTTTGAGAAATATCCCAATATCTTCAAGGCAGGAATAGGACTTGCCCAGTGGACCGATACATATGCGAGTGCAAACATACAGTATTTAGATAATGATGTCCCAAAAGAGGTGTCCCGTGTCGATGAGAATGACGAAGGGATCTATGGGGAAAGGGATATAATCACCGGAGACAGAAGTATCAATGAAGATACATCTGAAATAATGTCCGAAAGCGATGAGATATTCGATGAAGAGGATATAATCGAAGATGGCTATGAGGCGGAGGAGGTTGAAGTCGAAAGCGAAGGCGGCCGCAGGTATACCTACACCAGTAACGGGAGAAATACAAGACTGATGAGATATGCAAGGCAGCATGGTCTTGATTTTTATAACGGAGTTAATAAGAAGGCGGCTGTATGGGACTGTGACAATTGGATAAGAAGCGGTGCCGATACCAAGGGAACCTGGTGCGATCCTCTTGTGCAGATAGCCTATACTCTGGATACCTCGAACGGAGATCCGAGGGCTTCATGGATCCATACATGGGCCGAGACGGGTGGTAAAACGTGGAGCGGTGACAGGGCTGTAAGTCTTGCGTGGCTTGAGGATGCCGAGCTTGAGGGCTGGACCTGGGATAATGCTTTCAGCGTTGAGCACGGATGGGATCCTGCCAGGTTCTATGTGGCCGATGATGTAGTAAAGTTTGGCCTTGATGAAGACACAATAACTCCTGTCGGAGACAATACAGGGAATACCGACGATTTCAGGACAATGGATGTGCATCTTACCGGAGGGGGTAATACAGACGGCTATTACAGTACGCCCAATGATGATTATGTTGCCTCCGTAATGTATGACGAATGGACATGGGAAAACGGCAAGGCATTGTCGACATCGGGTTCTGTGTGGGACAGATCATCCCTGGCAGAGGCAAGACCTGCGGGAATCAATGCTGCAAGGGAGCTTGCCCTGGAATATGCTGAGAAATCAGCAGGTATTGCATGGCACGGAAGGCTTGACAACGAACACGGGTCTCTTGGGAACAATCCCGGATGGAATGATTATTCAAGAGCCTGCGGGCATGACTATATCTGCGAAAACAATCCCAGCGTGATCTTTATCAATGAGAACGGGATAGAAATGGATGGGCCCTACCAGCATTACGGGATCGTGAAGGATGAGGTGACATATGATGAGATGGGAGGAGAGAATCACAACTATGAATACGGCTGGATAATGGACGCCGATCCCGTTGCCGAGGCAAACAGCCGCGCCATACAGCAGTATAAGAGAACGTTCAAGTATATTTACAGATATCATCTGTACAGATATATGACCATGTATTATACTGCGCAGTTTCTGGCTGAATTCGAAGGAGTGCCCGGAAAGGCACTGGAGCAGAGGCAGATCAATGCGCTCAGATGGTTCCAGATGTGGTGGGACAGCGGAAAGTCGGAGCCCAATGTATACGCGCCCGAGGTTTCGGATTTCTACAAGGTCAAGCCGGAATATGCCCGGAGTATAATGGAAAATCTCAAGTGATGTGCTTTTGTATTGCGGATATTGCAGGAGGTGTTTGCAATTCCGTTTTATATGTGCTAAAGTATTGCGTTGGTGGGCCGATATATAAAACGTGGGGTATTATATCCGGGATCGGCGGATACAGATCATAATAAAAGGGGATGATATTATGAGAATAAGCGGATTGGGTTTGTATGATCCGTTGGGCAATGTGGGAGCCTCTGATGCGGCTTCGCAAAGTACATATAAAGGCAGTGTATCAAACGATAAGGTGATCATTTCCGACACTGATATCCCGTTAAGCGATAAGGCTGCATCCGGTATGACGGCCGGGAGCAATGACAGGACGGAGAGTGATCTGAATGAGATAGCCTTCAGATTAAAGACCTACGACGGATTTAATAACATTGACAGGATTGGCGGGATAAAGACTGCAAATGTGGACGAGGCTGTTCTGGATCTTGAAATGGACGAGACTCTGCAGCAGTATCAGTATTTTGTAGGAGAAAATCCGGTTATAAATGATACTGAAGACGGAGTGGTAATACAGAAATCGGGATTTTGAATTACAGCGAAACCATGTGGATGACGGTATATAAATGAACCTCTTGCGGTAAGCGGGAGGTTCTTTTATAATGTTTAGGACGATGCCGTCTGTCAACCCAAAGACACGGCGGTAACCGTTACAGAACGAAAGAGTGTGGAGAAATGAATGCTTGAACGATTCTATCCGGACGAATGTGCCGAATCGGCGTACGATATTGATTACGACGCATTATACAAAGAAGGGTATCGCGGGATAATATACGATATAGACAATACACTGGTCCCGCATGGTGCTCCTGCGGATGAAAGAGCAAAGGAGCTGTTTGCCGCTCTGAGAAGCACAGGTTATTCCACTCTTGTATTGTCAAACAATAAGGAGCCCCGTGTCAAAAGCTTTGCCGATGATGTGGGAGCAATGTACATATATAAGGCATCCAAGCCGTTTCGAGCGGGATATGCAAGGGCGGTAAGTATGCTCGGAACCGATACGGGTTCGACTTTGTTCATCGGTGACCAGCTGTTTACGGATGTATGGGGTGCCAAAAGGTGCGGAATAAGAAATATACTTGTTAAGCCGATAGATAAGAAGGAAGAGATACAGATCGTACTGAAGAGGTATCTTGAACGGATAGTCATGTATTTCTACAGGAAAAGCCACTGACGCGGTTTAATGCATTGAAAGAGGGGGACGGTAACAGTGATCATATACGGCACGACATCATTATACGGAATAATAGGAAAACCAGTGGAACACACCATATCTCCGTTGATACACAATACTATTTCGGAGCGTATGGGGATAGATTCGGTCTATGTGCCCTTCAGGACGGACGGTAACCTCTCTGATACAACGCGCGGGCTGTATTCGCTCGGCGTGCGTGGTATTAATGTGACTGTGCCGTACAAGACAAGTATCATGGAACATCTGAGTGCGGTCGAACCGCTTGCGGCAGCCATCGGAGCGGTAAACACCCTTAAGTATACCGATGAGGGGTACCGAGGCTATAATACGGACATTCTGGGACTCGGAAGAGAGCTTGACAGTGAAGGAATTTCCGTAAAGGACCGTGAGGTTATCATACTGGGCGCGGGAGGAGCGGCAAGGGCAGCTGCTTTTATGTGTCTTGAGAGGAAGCCGGGATCTATGGTCATAGCCAACAGGACACTTGAGAAGGCCGAGCTGATCCGCAAAGACCTTGAAAGGTATGCATGCTCTGAAGGATATGAAGGTGAAGCTGTCAATATTAAGGCTGTTACGACAGACAGTCTGACAGGACCGGGCAGCAGCGGTCTTATTGTATTTCAGTGTACCAATGTGGGACTGTCGCCAAATGACGGGGACTGCGTAATAAACGACCGTGATTTCTATGGCAGGGTAGCGGAAGGGATCGATCTTATATATAAGCCGGCTCAGACAATGTTCATGAAATATGTTGAGGAAGCCGGCGGAAGAGCGTATAACGGGCTTAAGATGCTGATATATCAGGCGGTGTGTTCTTATGAAATATGGAACGATGTCAGGGTGCCTGATGATGTTGTTGATGAAATTGAAATTAAGTTATCGGAGCGTTAAATGAGTGGATCAAGGAATAATATCTGTCTGATCGGATATATGGGTTCGGGAAAGTCGACGGTAGGGAAGGAACTGGCAGAACGGTTAGGAATGACTTTTCGGGATACGGATGAGATCATCGTGGAAAGTCAGGGCAGAAGCATTCCCGAAATATTCAGGGAGGAAGGAGAGCTGTATTTCAGGGAGCTTGAGCACGGACTTGTGCAGTCGTTTGCAGAAGATGAGCGGCTTAGGGATACGGTGCTGTCAACCGGAGGCGGAATAATCATTAATGAGGATAACCGCAGGCTGCTTAAGAAGATAGGATGCGTTGTGTATCTGAGGGCTTCCGCGCAGAGCTTATATGAAAGGGTTAAGGGAGATGAGGGCAGACCGTTACTCAATACGGAGGATGTGTACGGCAGGATCAAAGATATGCTTAAACAGAGGTCGCCCATGTATGAGGAAGCCGCCGTTCATATCATCGATACGGACGGACTGAGTGTTGATGAGACTGTAAAGGCGGTGGCGGCTGCAGCCGGGTATGATGCATTGAAATGACGGATGAAAATCACGCTTTTTAAATATTTCAAAGGTAACTATTCAGAACAGGCTCAAAATACTTCGTATTTTTCGCTGTTTTGGATTCATCCAATACAAATATTTATAAAACATGCCTCTTTCATGCAAGCATGAGAGTCATATTTTAAAATATTTGTGCTGTTCTGAATAGTTA
>JAEEGL016231321.1_pt1 | contig 22436 bp, 22 predicted proteins | sample 9134231 | NCBI WGS metagenome assembly JAEEGL01 (sample SAMN16246548, study PRJNA631951) | gut metagenome | biome: gut microbiome; feature: rumen; material: fiber-attached | host: Bos | place: Iran: Karaj | collected 2018-10
CTCATTCATTACGGCATAAGCCTCATCATAGGTAAGGTCTTCCTTGTTTACGATCTTTACGATTGCTTCCTTGATCATGTCTTTTCTCCTTTTCCGGGGTGGAACGTGGGGACGGTTCCACCTGATGCTTCTGACGGGAATTAAAAAAGCCCCCGACAGAAAATTAATGGTTTTCTGTCAAGGGCGAATATACTATCCGCGGTGCCACCTTGATTCACGGATTGCTCCGTGCACTTGCGAGATACCTTCATATCTCCGACAATTAACGTATGCCTCACGTCACGAATACTCGAGTTTCCTCTTTCCTCATGCCCTCAGCGGCCCATATAAGGATCTCTCCACGCATTCCTCATATCATCCGGCTCTCACCGTCCCGGACTCGCTTGGGTTTCCCCGACGATAAAATGCTTTTTCTTCCGCTTCACAGGTTTCTAAATTATTTGGATTTTACAACCCGGACCGTACTCTGTCAACCTCTGTATTTAACTATTTTTCGTGACATAAAAAAACTCCCCGCAATATTGCGGGGAGCAGGTGAAAACAAAATTATTTAACAACCTTGAGAGTTCCGAAGAACAGTACAGGCTTGCACTCTCCCTTACATGCATCAACAACTGCGATGACAGCACATATGAAACGGAAGATGCCCCAAACCCATCCTATAAAAGGAATACAATCAATGATACTGAAAAGAGCAAATACCATTGCCTCGTTGGAATAGAACTTAAGATAATCGGAACGCTGTCCGTTAACCTCGCCGCCGTAATACGCAATGATAAATCCGAGGAATCCTGAAAGGGGTGAAAGGCAGGTTACCAATGCCAATATAGCGAGCATCTTATCACAAGGGTTTACAGGCTTAAACTGTGCAGCTGCAGGTGCTGCCATCTGCTGGTACTGGGGCTGAGGTCCTCCCTGGGGTGCTCCCTGAGGCGCTCCCTGAGGTGCTCCTGCTGTACTGAAGTTAAATCCGCATACTGTACAAAAAGCTGCATCGTCGGGAACCTGAGCTCCGCACTTTGAACAAGTTTTCATTTACTGTTCCTCCTGAAAAAAAATAGAAGTTTATGGTGAACCGTTTTCCGCCCACCAAATGAAATTATATCATATAAACACAAAATGTAGTAGATAAAAAACAATCATAGAATATCTCTTGTACTATACCCAAATTAAAAATATAATGATTCAGATGAGAAAACATAACCTTTTCAACTTCATATCAGAGGCATTTATCACCGCACTTGCGGTTTTTCTTTTTGTACTTTGCCCTTCATTTACTTCATCTGCCACAGAGGCAGATCCGTTTTCGTTTCTCATGTCCTATGCTGTTTCAAACAGCAAGCAGGTGCTCATTGTCAGTCAGGACGATATCCCGGGATGCTTTACCACCGTCACTGAAGCAACTCTGGCAGCAAATGAAGGTGATGTCATCTATATCTGTCCCGGTGTTTATAACGAAAGCATTGACCTGACAAAAAAAGAACTCATCCTGTACGGTCAGGACAGAGATTCATGCATAATAAAATATCAGACCACCGCCTATTCTTCTCCCGTACTGGGAGTTTCAGCAGGTGTATTCAACAATCTTACATTCTATGGTTATAACGACGTTAACGCCGTTTATTCTCAGGATATAACCGGAATGACGTCAGAAACGGTTGATAACAACTACCCGGCATATGTAATTCATATAGATGATGATTATGAATCAGGACGAAGTTTAAGTTTCATTAACTGCAATATCATTTCCGAAACCAGTCACTGTATCGGCCTGGGATTCAGAAATCATTTTTCCGTTTCTTTTGATAACTGCATTTTGAGGTCCACCGGCATTGCCGGCATCCTTTACATGCATGATCCGGAATCACTCTTTGCCGAAAAAAGTGATATGAGTCTGGCATTCAGAAACTGTATCTGGCAAAACTTCGGTTATCCTTATGTTCTGTTTGCCAAGTCCATACACACCACTAACCATATCAATCTGACCTTTCAGAATGTTATAACTTATTGCTATGTTGCCGAAACCCCCGGTCTCTATGTGGCCGGAAATGCTTATACCGGATATGATCTGAGGCAGTACACGCAATTTTCGCAGGCATTCGGAACCACTCCCGTTTATTGTCCCAATGATAAAAAAGCCAGCGATTACCTCAAAGATTTCAGAGCAGGATCAGCTGAACTATTGCCGGGTATCTACTATCTTTCAGACCGCGAAGATAATGTTTCTGATATTGCCTTTGCAGAAAAAGCTACAGTCTATTATATCAATAACGCATTTGACCGCCCCGGTGACGGATGGATGGGAAGCAATGTTTTCTGGCTTACTCCCGATAGTTTCGGAAATACATTGGATGAAATGAATTTTCAGAACATTATGAATTTTATTTGACAGATTTCACCATAAAATGTTAATATTTCTATAGATTCAGGTACGGACGTGATCTCACATATTTTTGTAAATCACCTCTGCTCGGATGATTTACAAAAGTATGTGATTTTTTTATAAAGATCCATACTGAATCATTAACGGGTCCAAAGGACCTAGTATTTTAAAGGGGAGAACCTCCCCATGCTTTTCAAGGAGGCACTAAATGAACAAGGGAACTGTCAAGTGGTTTAACGCATCTAAGGGTTATGGATTCATCACCGATGAGGCTTCAGGAAAGGATGTATTCGTACACTTCTCCGGAATCAACTCTGAGGGATACAAGACCCTGGACGAGGGCGCTACCGTTACCTTCGATATCGAAGTTGACGAAGCTAAGGGCAAGGAGCGCGCTGTAAACGTCACCGTGCAGAAGTAAACCGTTTGAATATATATAGTATATTCAGTAAGATGGCGAACTAAAAAATCGGATGGTTTTTACCATCCGATTTTTTTATGTGTTATTCTGTCAAAACTCAGGCATCATCACTATTTCCTTCAGCATCGTAAAGAATGGAAGCTGCATTATGTCCGCATGGAATAATGACACTCTCAGTAAGACTAAAAGCGCAAGGTGAAGGGGATAAAATACGTAGAAGAAATATTTCATCCTAAGTCCCCTCTTTCCGTTATAGAAATAAACGGGGATAAAGGCAAGGGGCGCCGTAATCTCCCAGACAAAACTTGCCGCACCAACAGCTGCCTGCTTTCCAGGGGTATCCCTGAGCATATAAAGGATCATGATGGCGATAACTCCGAATGCCCCGTAGTCCGTATTAAGGACCTCTGCCACACCCGCTACGGCAAAGCCCGGAAGCAGCCACAATACTCTGTTAATGAATTTGGCGGTACCTATCTTTACTCTGACCTTTTCCATCAGGACCATGGCAATAAGTCCGAAGAGCAAAGTAGAGAATACGTTCTGATGTTCAAATCCCAAATGACCGAGGAATGCAAGATCAAAAGGTATTTCCGAGATAAAGAAGAACAAGAAAAGCCGCAATCCGTACTTAATCAGATTCTTCGAATAAAAGAATCCTTCAACAAGAAGAAAGCAATAGATGGGAAAAGCAATCCTTCCTATTTCCCTCAGGGTGATATACATGCTGTTGACGAAAGCAGCATCTCCCATCCGGTCAGACCATAGCCAGGCTGCTTTGGCGGTTATGATTTCCTTACAGCCTTCTGCACCGTACCTCGGAAGATACAGATACAGATAAGGAGAAACAACAGCCGCACCGAAATGGTCTATTAACATACTGATAACAGCAATGATCTTAAGAGTGCTTCCCACAAAGAATGCAGGCTTGCCGCTTCTGTCGGGATGCCTGTTAATGCGTACTATGTCACCCTTTTTTGTATCAGGCTCCTCAGTAACACTTTCAGTTGCATCGGCCTGAACATTTTCGCTGACTGCGTCGTTATTCTCCATCATTTCCTCACTCATAAGATATAACTCTCCATAATGCTTAACAGCTCATCTCTTCCCTGCTTTGTCTCGGCGGAAAAAGGAAGAACCTTTATATCCTTTTCAGTCTTAAGGATTGTTTTTATGTTCTTAAGCTGCTTATCGATCTGACTTCTCTTAAGCTTATCTGCCTTGGTTGCGACCACAACGGGTGTAAGTCCCGCAGAAACGATCCAGTCATACATCTGACGGTCATCACCGGTAGGATCGTGTCTGATGTCCACAAGAAGCACCACGCACTTCAGCGTCTTAGACATGCGCAGATATTTTTCGATCATGGGGCCCCATTTGGCACGTTCCTGCATGGAGGTCTTCGCATATCCGTATCCGGGAAGATCCACAAGGTAAAAGAACACATCATCCGGCATTCCTTCCACACCACATCTTACTTTGTAGAAATTCACAGTCCTTGTCTTACCCGGTTCGGAACTGGTCCTTGCCAGTTTCTTTCTGCACAGAAGCGTATTAATGAGAGATGATTTTCCCACATTGGATCTGCCGGCAAATGCAAGCTCGGGGCTGTCATTTACCGGAAATTTACTTGTGATTCCGCATACCGTTTCAAGTTCCGCGTTTTTTACTATAAGCATATCTTCTACCTGTGAGTCAGGGGGACGGTTCTGCTGACTCAAAAAAAAGTGGAACGAAGGAACCGTCCCCTCGTTCCACCAATGGATCAACCGGCGTTTTTCTTTCTTATGAGCTTCACAACCTCGGGATTACCGCCATTTTCAACTGCCTCTTTAGTAACAAGGCACTTCTTGATGGTGTCGTCAGAGGGAATGTCGTACATTACGTTCATCATGGATTTCTCCATTATGGAACGAAGTCCTCTGGCACCGGTCTTTCGCTCATATGCCTGCTCGGCAATGGATTCAAGTGCATCCTCTTCAAATTCGAGTTCAACACCGTCCATTGCAAAAAGCTTTTTGTACTGCTTAACAAGTGCGTTCTTGGGCTCTTTGAGTATCTTTACAAGAGCTTCTTTATCAAGACCTTCAAGACTTACCGTAATGGGAACACGTCCGACAAATTCAGGAATAAGTCCGAACTTGATAAGATCCTGAGGTTCAACTTTCTTGAGCACCTCTCCGATCTCACGATCACTCTTTGTAGTAACCTCGGTGTTAAATCCTATGCTCTTACGGTCAAGCCTTGTCTCGATGATCTGCTCGAGTCCGTCAAAGGCCCCTCCGCAGATAAAGAGAATATTTGTGGTATCGATCTGGATAAGTTCCTGATGGGGATGCTTACGTCCGCCCTGGGGAGGAACGGAAGCAATCGTACCTTCAACTATCTTAAGGAGTGCCTGCTGAACGCCTTCACCGGAAACATCTCTGGTAATGGAAACATTCTCGGTCTTCTTGGTGATCTTATCTATCTCATCGATATAGACGATACCGTGTGAAGCTCTCTTAACATCATAATCCGCTGCCTGGATGAGCTTGAGAAGAATATTCTCAACATCCTCTCCAACATAGCCTGCCTCGGTAAGAGTGGTGGCATCCGCAATGGCGAAGGGCACATTTATGATCTTGGCAAGAGTCTGGGCAAGATAAGTCTTTCCGCTTCCGGTGGGACCAAGAAGCAAGATGTTACTCTTCTGGAGTTCTACGCCATCCTCCTTGGGAGGATTGGTAACACGTTTATAATGATTGTAAACAGCCACGGAAAGTGCCTTCTTGGCATCTTCCTGACCTATTACATACTCATCGAGGAATTCCTTGATCTGACGGGGTTTGAGGAGTCTTATATCTTCTCTCTCATCTCCGGAAACATCGCTGTCATCCTCATCCTCGAAATCATCTCCGATGATATCGGCACAGATGCCGATACATTCATCACAGATATAGATTCCGGGAGGGCCTGCTACGAGTTTCTTCGTCTTTCTCTTGGGCTTTCCGCAAAATGAGCATTTGATCTCATCATCTTTGTCTTTGCCTGAAGCCATTATTTCTTATCTCCGGTGTCGTGATTTTCGATAACCGAATCAACAAGACCGTACTCAACAGCCTCTTTAGCTGTCATCCAGTTATCTCTGTCAGTATCCTTGCACATCTGCTCATAGGATTTTCCGGTATTCTCGGAAAGGATCCTGTTGAGCTTTTCCTTGGTGCGGATGATGTTCTTTGCAGCGATCTCGATATCGGAAGCTTGACCCTTTGCTCCGCCCAAGGGCTGATGGATCATAACTTCGGCATTGGGAAGAATGTATCTCTTTCCCTTTGCACCGCCTGCAAGGAGAAATGCTCCCATGCTGGCAGCCATACCGATGCATACGGTAGAAACATCGCACTTGATGTAGTGCATGGTATCGTAAATAGCCATACCTGCGGTAACGGAACCGCCGGGGCTGTTAATGTAAAGGTGGATATCCTTCTCGGGATCCTCAGCCTCAAGGAAAAGAAGCTGTGCAACAACGATGCTTGCGGTATCGTCATTAACCTCATCTCCGAGGAAGATGATCCTGTCCTTCAACAGTCTGGAATAAATATCGTATGAGCGCTCGCCTTTAGACGTCTGCTCGATAACATAAGGGACTAAACCTGACATTTAAACCTCCTTTGCGTTATCTGTAATAAACTCCATAGCTTTCTTGATAAGAAGGTCCTTATTGAGTTCCTTAAGGCCCTTTGCTTCCATCATTTCTTTAACCTTGTCTACTTCGAGCTGATATGCCTCAGCCATAGACTCGTACTCTTTCTGAAGATCCTCTTCAGTTACGGTGATTCCTTCCTTCTCGGCAATTGCCTGAAGAACGATGCGGGACTTGATACGATCCTCAGCCTGAGGTCTTACCTGCTCCATCATACGGTCAATGGTAAGTCCGGTGTACTGCATGTAGCTGTCCCATGAAAGACCCTGCATTGCAAGACGCTGCTGATAATCTCTGATGATCATCTTCTGCTCGGTCTCGAAGATCTCTTCGGGAACTTCGAACTTGGCATTCTCAACAACCTTGGCAATAGCCTCATCCTGCTTCTTGCCTCTTGCATCGTTAAGCTTATCAACTTCAAGGTCGCTTCTTACGGAATCCTTATACTCCTGAACGTTTCCGAAGCCCTTGTCTGCAGCATAATCATCGTTGAGCTCGGGAACGATCTTGGACTCGATCTCATTAACAGTGCACTTGAAAACAGAAGCCTTTCCTGCAAGAGATGCCTCGTGATAATCCTCGGGGAAGCTTACATTAACTTCTACTTCCTTGCCAGCTTCTACGCCAACGAGCTGCTCTTCAAATCCGGGAATGAACTGGCCGGATCCGATGGTAAGTGCGTAGTTGGTTCCCTTGCCGCCTTCGAAAGCTACTCCGTCTACAAATCCTTCGAAATCAAGCTTGATACGGTCACCGTTTTCAACGGGTCTGTCAGCCTTCTCGAATCTTGCATCCTTATCGAGCTCGGACTGGATCTTCTTCTCAACATCCTCATCGGTAACAACGGTATCAACCTTTGCAATCTCGATACCCTTGTACTCGCCAAGCTCAACCTCGGGTCTTACCGCAACGGTAGCGGTGAAGATAACGGGCTTGCCTGCCTCTGCCTGGATAACATCGAAAACGGGTGAAGACATGATGTCCTCATCGCTCTCGTCATATGCCTTCTCATATTCATCGGGAAGAAGCTCGTTAAGGGCATCGTTGTAGAATACCTCTTTTCCGTAAAGCTTCTCGATAACATTTCTGGGTGCCTTTCCCTTTCTGAATCCGGGAACAGTGATCTTGCCCTTTTCCTTGTTATATGCTTCGCCGAGGGCCTTTTCAAAAGCCTCTGCTTCAACCTCAATGGTCATCTTGATCTTGCTGCCTTCAAGCTTCTCTACACTAACGCTCATCTGAAAAATCTCACTTTCTGAATAAAAATTCTGTTGATACTTATGGGCCTCATGGCCCTTTGACGCGTAAAATATACTATATCGTAAATTTGCGTATTTATCAAGTTTTTACGACTGAACGTTTCTTGAAAATACTACATTCGAGCCGTTTTCACACTCTTTTAATATCTTCTGAGCGTTTTTCTCGAGTTTTCCGTACTCCCCGGGGGTGGAAGTAGCGATATCCATAAGCCTTACCAGCACATTGTACATGTCGGGGATCCTTACTTCCGGATCAGGGGCACAGCACTGTCTGATCAGCAGTTCAAGACTCGCGGAATAGGAAGGATCCACAGCCTTTATGGACAGTTCTCCTGCGTCTTTTCCGGGCTTTATGCCGGTAAGCATGTAGTAAAACAGCTTTCCAAAGGCATAAACATCGGAATACATCCCCTGGGGCGCACCTTTTTCCAGCTGTTCCGGTGCCGTTTCTCCCGGAGTACCTGCCAGTGAATCCGCCGCTTCATCAAGAAATGTGGCAGCACCAAGGTCACAGAGTCTTATCTCTCCGTCGGGCTGTACTATCAGATTCTCTGCTTTAAGATCCCTGAACAGGATATTTCCGTCCGTCTGCTGAAGGAAAGCAATACCATCGGCTATGGACAATGCAAATCTCATGGCTTCGGGTTGGGCAAATCCGTTTCTGTGAAGAATGCAGTCCTCAAGCGAGGTTCCCCAGACATATTCTTCAAGAATATAGAATTTACCTTCGTCAAAGGAATCCAGATATTTCGGGAAAAGAGGATGTTCCGCAAGTTTAAGGAATTGCACCTCCCTGTCACGGGCCTCTTTATCGTTCATCTCCTTTAAGGCAAAGAATTCATCACCTTTCCTTACCCTGTAGACATTTCCGAAAGAACCGGAACCGATCAGTTTTTCTTCTTCATATCCAAACATTTAAACACCTGTCTATACATAAGCCAGTGCGGCGATGCAGCCTTTAAAGCCATCTCCCGCCAGTTCACGGAGCACTCTGTCAAACATCCCATCGCCCCCTATCTGCCCCCCTGACACCAGCTCCGAAAGGATCCTGAAGGAATCTTCCGACTCTGACACAGAGTATAATATATTGTCTGTCCAAAATTCCGGACACGCTATGAGAACATCTCCGGCTGAGAGTTTTATGACATCATCCCCTCCAACCTCGGATGAAACACATTTTGATATTCTGTTTTTTCCAAAGAGGGAAAAGATACGGACGATGCACATGCCGGAAGCTTCAGAGGTCCACACATAAGCGTTGCCCTCACAGGCAAGTATTCCTGCAGAGCCTGTTCCAAACTCGCATCCGGGACCCAAAAGGGGACTTTCCGAAACAGGAGAAAGAGTGGCACCGAAAGTATATGCCTGAAGATAATCCACTCCGTATTCCCGGACACCGTCCAGAAAATCCTTCTGGAATCCGTTGGCAATGATCCCTTTTAACTCTCCAGTGACATGGGCGTGAGGATCCTCACCCGATGCAGACAGATCTCCTGCCACCAGCAGGGATGCATTTATACCCTTTACAACGGCCTTCTCGAGAACAACATGACCGTCAGTTTTAGTATATCCGGTAAGATATTTCATCCAGATCACCCCGGGGAAAAAGAGGGTCTCCTGTCAGACCTTGCGATCTCACGGGCCTGCTGTTCCGTCTCAAGGATCTCCTCAACGGAAGGATCCTTTATAACGGTATGGGAATTCATGGCCTTTTCGATCTCATCATAGATATCAAGGAATCCGATCTTGTGGTCAAGAAATGCAGCCACCGCTTCTTCGTTGGCAGCATTGAATACAGTGGGCATGGTTCCACCGGTCTTTGCGGCGGACAGTGCCAGTGCAAGGCCCCTGAAAGTCTCCGTATCGGGCTGTTCAAAGGTCAGTGCACCAACTTTAAACAGATCCAGTTTCTCTGCCTTCATGGGCATTCTGTCGGGATAGAAAAGCGCATAATTGATGGGAAGTTTCATATCAGGGGTTCCCATTTGTCCGATAACTGCCCCGTCTGCATACTCAATGGCAGAATGAAGAACACTCTGGGGATGAATGGTGACACATATCCTCTCGGGACCCACTCCGAAGAGCCATGATGCTTCCATGACCTCAAGGCCCTTATTTACCAGGGTTGCGGAATCAATGGTGATCTTGCTGCCCATGTTCCAGTTGGGATGTTTAAGGGCATCCTCGGGAGTCTTGAATCTAAGTTCGCCACTGCTCATTCCCCTGAAAGGTCCGCCGGAGCAGGTAAGGATGATACGTGCGATCCTGTCTGCGGGTGAACCCTGAAGGGACTGGAAAATTGCAGAATGCTCACTGTCCACAGGAAGGATCTTAACGTTTTTCTTTTTTGCAAGAGGCATGATGATGTGACCTGCGCATACAAGAGTCTCTTTGTTGGCAAGGGCTATATCCTTGCCGGATTCTATGGCGGCGATGGTGGGACGTATTCCGATCATGCCCACAATGGCCGTCACAAAAATATCGCTGTCAGGATCTTCAGCCATCTCGATCATGCCGTCCATTCCCGACAAAACCTTGATATTACTGAGATCTTTTATTCTTGACTTTAAGTCAAGAGCAGCATTTTCGTCACCCATGACCGCAATGGAGGGCATAAACTCCCTGATCTGGGCCTCCATGAGCTCCACATTTTTGCCTGCGGACAGAGCGGTTACTTTAAGTTTTTCGGGATTCTGTCTGACGACTTCCAGGGTCTGTGTTCCGATGGAACCTGTGGATCCCAGTACCGAGATCTTTTTTATATTCATATGATCAGCTCCCAATGATAATTTCCGAAAAATCCGGGATCAGTAGAATATGTTGTGCAGGTCGTTAAAGAAGACCATCACAACGATAATGAGCATCAGTACCATTCCTGCCAGGTGAACATAAGCTTCTTTCTGGGGAGGCACCGGTTTTCCGCGGACCAGTTCCACCAGTACGAAAAGCAGTCTTCCGCCGTCCAGAGCAGGAACGGGAAGAAGGTTGAAAACACCAAGATTAACCGTAAGCAGAAGCATAAGATTCAGCATATTAACAAGAACCGTCAGCCATCCGTAGGGACTTGTCTCTTCTATGATGTCCCCTACCATGTTCACCACTCCCACAGGTCCGGATACATTTTCCCTGCTTAAGTTTCCGGTGATAAGAGCCCCGAGGCTTCTCCATACCATGAGAACGTTATATCGCATCTCATACCAGGTATACCTGAAGATATCGGCTCCGTGAACTTCCTCAATGTAGGTATCGTTTACAATACCGAACATGAATCTTCCGTACTCTTCGTTGTAGATCGGTGTAAGGGCGGTATTTCCGACGGAACCGTCTCTTTCATAGGTGATCAGAACTTCGCCGCCTCTATAAAGGGATGTAAAAACAGAAATTTCGTCATAGAGATAGATGCGGCTTCCGTTAAGAGCAAGGATCCTGTCTCCTGCTTCAAGTCCCGCAGCCTCGGCTGCACCGCCTTCAACTAGTTCCGTAATGACAGGCTCCCTGATGATGATCATGTTGACCATTACGAAAGCAACGATAAATCCGAGAATGAAATTAAAAAGAGGTCCCGCAAGAATGGTTGCAAACTTGGCCCAGGGACGCGCGTTGTTGAAGAGGCCTCTGTCAGGTTCCTCTCCTTCCGCAGGTACGGATGCGGACGGATTACTCTCCAGTTCGTCCATTCCCTCATAGACGCATGCACCGCCAAGAGGAAGAAGACAGATCTTGAACACTGTTCCTTTTTTTCCGAATTTGAAAATAGCGGGACCAAGCCCTACCAGGAATTCCTTAACCCTGATACCGTTTGCTCTCGCGATGATAAAATGCCCGAATTCGTGTGATATCACAACGATGGAAAAGATTATGATAAACCAGATCAAAGAAGAGATCATGTTCATTGGAAATCTCCTATAAGCCTGTATGACTAAATGGAGGCCACCAACAGATAGGTAAGAATATATGTTGCCGGAGCACAGAGTATCATGGAATCGAATCTGTCCATGATGCCGCCATGACCCGGGATAAGGTGACCAAAATCCTTTATGTTGTTATTTCTCTTAATGCCGGAAGCAGCCAGGTCTCCCACCATGCCCATAAGAGCGCCGACACCGCAGATAAGGGCAACTTTCCATTCCACGAAACCACCCGGAATAAAGCTTCTTACGAAAAAGTATCCGAGAAGCCATCCGATGATGGCACTTCCGATAACTCCTCCGATGCATCCTTCAGTGGATTTCTTGGGAGAAAGCTTGGGGAAGGGATGATGCTTTCCGAAAAGCATGCCGGTGCAATATGCAAGGCTGTCACAGCCCCAGGATGCGATAAGAACCACCCATACCAGGAATTCTCTTCCGTCAAGCTCCCTGAGCATGTAGATAAAGCTCAGCATAACGGGACAATAGATAACGGAAAAAACAGTCCTGACTATGCGGTCTGTGGAATAAAGAGGAAATCTCAGAACAAACCAAACAAGTTCCATCAACATGAAACCGCCGATTACAAGAATGAGAAAAGTATGATCCTGTGTCACGGTAACTGCACCGTAATAGAGGATAATGGAAATATATGCGATGGTATCGGGACCGTTAAGAGATCTCTTTTCCGTTTCGGAACAAAGAGCCTTAACAAGCTCCGCATATCCGATGAGAGATATGATCAGTAATATTGCATTTAAGAAAACTCCGCCATAGGCAAAAGCAAACCCGGTGACGGTAAGAACTACTATTCCGCTTAAAAGTCTTTTTACGAACATAGGGGTCTCCCAAATTATTCTTCACCTTTGACAAGACCGCCGAAACGCCTTGTTCTGGAAGAATAGTTTTCAAGTGCCTTGTCCAGTTCGGATTCATTAAAGTCCGGCCAGGGAAGGTCGGTGAAATAAAATTCACTGTAGGCTAACTGCCACAAAAGGAAATTGGAGATCCTTTCCTCACCGCAGGTGCGGATAAGAAGGTCGGGATCGGGGATTCCGGCAGTATCAAGGGCTCCGGAAATATCAGCTTCGGTGATACCTTTAAGTTCCTCCGGAGTCTTTTCCGACGAAAGCTTCTTAACAGCTCTTACTATCTCATCTCTTCCGCCGTAATTAAGTGCGATCTGAAAGGTAAGTCCCATATTATCCTTAGTGGTCTCTTCGAGATTTGCAATGGATTCTCTAAGATCCTCATCAAGTCCCGTTTTATCACCGATGACCCTGACACGCATATTGTTCTTCATGGCGCGCTTAACAGAATTCTTCATGTAATCCCTTAAAAGTTTCATAAGGGCACTGACTTCATCCGCGGGTCTGTTCCAGTTCTCGGTGGAAAATGCATATACGGTAAAAAACTTAATGCCTTTATTCCATACGATCTCGCACATGTCCTCAAGAACATGTGCACCCTGAACGTGTCCGGCATTTCTGGGAAGGCCTTTTTTCTTGGCCCATCTGCCGTTACCGTCAAGAATTATGGCAAGATGTACGGGAATATTAGCCATTATACGGTCATGAGCTCCTTGGTCTTCTCATCAAGAGCCTTGTCAACTTTAGCGATGAAATCATCGGTAAGCTTCTGAAGGCCGTCGCAAAGATCTGCAGCTTCATCCTCAGAGATCTCGCTCTTTCCGAGCTTCTTGAACTCATCGTTGCCGTCACGTCTTACGTTTCTTAACGCAACCTTGCAGTCCTCTGCCTTCTTCTTGATATCCTTAACAAGATCCTTACGTCTCTCCTCAGTAAGCTCGGGGAACTGAAGCCTTATGACAGTACCGTCATTCTGGGGATTGATGCCGATATCGGAAGTAAGGATAGCCTTCTCGATAGCCTTGAGCATGGTCTTGTCCCAGGGTGCGATCTGAATGATACGTGCCTCGGGAACGGTAACATTACCCACCTGCTGAAGAGGGGTGGGAGTTCCGTAGTAATCAACCTTTATCTTATCAAGAACGTGAGGATTGGCTCTTCCCGCACGTACAGAAGCGAATTCCTCTGCAAGGAAATCAAGACTCTTCTGCATTTTCTCTTCGTAAACCTTTAATCTGGCATCCATAATAAACCTCCGGATAATGTATTAAGATCAGACTCTGATCCTGGTTCCGTTAAATGTTCCGTAAAGTGTGTTGATTATGCTGTTTTCCTCATTAAGAGAAAATACGCACATGGGCATCTTGTTATCCCTTGCAAGGATGGATGCGGTCATATCAACCACCTGAAGATTATTTGCTATAACATCATCAATGGTGATCTCGTCAAATCTCTTTGCACCGGGATTCTTTGCGGGATCCGAATCGTAAACACCGTCGATGGATTTTGCAAGAAGGATCTCATCAGCCTCAACTTCAACAGCTCTGAGAACAACACCGGTATCCGTTGAGAAATAAGGATGTCCGGTTCCTCCTGCGAAAAATACCACATGCCCCTTTTCAAAGGCTTCATTTGCCTTATCCTTGGAAAAGAGTTCGGTAAATGCACCTATGGCAAAAGGAGTAAAGATCTCTGTCTTAAGTCCCACAGATCTGCAGATCTCGGAAACATAGAGAGCGTTCATAACCGTGGCAAGCATTCCGATCTGATCGGCCTTTGTACGGTCAATGTTCTCGGAACTTCTTCCTCTCCAGAAATTACCGCCTCCGATAACGATTCCTACCTGGGTTCCCTTATCCGCAATGGTCCCTATCTGACCTGCCACCATTTTTACGGTAGCTTCATCAAAGCCTTTTCCGGAAGGTCCCGCAAGAGCTTCACCGCTGAGCTTTAAAAGTATTCTCATAGAGCCTCCTTTAGCCTGGGTTGATATTAGGTTTAAGCCTCTTCTTTCTTCTTAGCTGACTTCTTCTCGGGCTTGGTCTCGGGCTTGTAATCATCAAAGAAAGCAGTGGGGCTGACTTCTGCATATGCCTGTGAGCATACACCTTCAAGAGCTGCACCGTTGTTGATCTGAACAGACTTTGAACGGATGTTGCCCATTACGATAGCGGTTGAATCAAGGATAACGGGACCGTGAACATCGATGTCACCCTTAACAGCTCCCGCGATGGCAGCGCTGAAAGCGGTGATGTTACCTACGATAACGGTTCCTGCACCGATCTTTACTGAGCTTTCGCTGGTAATGTTTCCGGTGATCTTGGCATTCTCTGCGAAGATCTCCTTAGCTTCGGAATTACCAACGATATGTCCGGTTACATTGAGCTTGCCCTTTACGGTAACGTCTCCGTGTACCTTACCGACAAGATCAAGAGATCCCTCTGACTCTACGTCTCCGTTAACTACCATTCCTCCGGTGATCACGGAAGTTTCTTCTGAATAAGCACCTGTTTCCATTGCATCTGCTCCTTTATACTCATAATTTGAAACATCTTCTTTTAATTCTTCGTAAGCCTTCTCGTCTTCGGAAACCTCTCCGACCTCCTCAGTCTCGGGAAGTTCAGGCTCCTCTTCCTTCTGATCAAGGGAAGCAAAAGCCTCGTCAAGAGCACTGCTCATATCGTCGGGGATATCTGCGGGCTCATCGGTGATCTCCTCTTCAATTTCTTCGACTTCGAAGGAAATCTCCTCTGCGGATATTTCCGCTGCTGCTTCTTCAACTACTGCCTCAGCTTCAGCTGCGGGCTCCTCGATGGCAACTTCAGGCTCTGCAGCCTCTTCGGATACGCTTGCTGCAGGCTTTTCATCGGGGAGTTCGATCACTGTCTCACTCTCAGGTGAATCGGTGAGGCTCTCAAACTCTGCAAGAGCATCTTCAAGTCCCCCGGGCATTGCAGCTTCATTGCTTTCTTCCTGTACGATCTCATCGGTACTTAAGCCTGCGAGGATCGCATCAAGGTCCTCGTCAATATCGGTGGAGTCACCGTCTGTTTCTATATCTTCTGCGTGAAGATCATCTCCACCAAGGTCTGAAACCAGATCCTTTAAAAGAGAGGAAACATCATCATTATCATCCGCATCAGCTTCTTCAGCCGCTTCGTTTAAAGCAGCATCGGCTTCATCCATTCCGACCAGTTCAGCTTCAGCAAGGATCTTGTCTGCTTCGGATTCTGCTTCAGACTTCTTCCTGGCATCACCCGCAACCTGGGAAAGATCCTGTTTTAATTCACCGAAAAATCCCATTTATTACCTCCATAAGATTTTTTTCATTCCGTCTCAAAGTCCCACGTGCTGTACAACGGGAGTGTCAGCGGTTATGGGAAGTATTTCAACATTTTCCATGGACTGAAGAGCTTCAATGATGGCGGGAAGTGCATAGACCGTCGATCTCTTGGCAGCCGTATCATGGAAAAGAATGACCGTAGTGTCTCTTGACTCGATGCCGTTAAGTGCATTTCTTATGATCTGATCCGATGTCAGGGGAGTCTTGCCTGCATCGCCGCTGGAAACATTCCAGTCAAAATATACTATACCCTGTGAATCCAGGTACTGTGCAAGTTCATGCATGTCCGTAGGACTTACGGTATTGGAACTTCCGCCGGGGAAACGATAGAATACCGGAGTAACCCCGGTCACATCCTCAAGCAGAGAACGTATCCTTTCCGTATCTGCGGCAAAGCTCTCGGGAGATGCATATACCTCATTATAGATATGGGTAAAGGAATGCATTCCCAATGTATGTCCCTCTTCCACGATCCTTATATATCTGGCATAGGATGCGGTGTTTTCCCTTCCTATTACGAAGAATGTGGCCTTTACATCGTATTCCGCAAGGATATCCAGAATATCATCAGTGTAAATGCTGGGACCATCATCAAATGTAAGATAAACTCTGTGTATTCCGTCCGATGCGGTATCGGAGGCGTAATTGATGCCATCCACAAGATAGCTGTCATACACACCGCCGCCCTCGGAATCGGGCACATCAAAATCCTCTTCACCGGAAACCTGACGACCTGAGGGCTGAACATTTCCCGCATCCGTCACCTGAACAGTGGTTTCCGGAACATATGCATTCTGATCATACCAGGACAGCTGTACCAGTCTTGTTTCCCTTTCACCCAGTTCCTCATATGCGTTGCGGCCGTCTATCCTCTTTTCGAGAAGATTCACCTTCGAAGCCAGTATGGCACAAAGCACACAGGGGATCAGTATAAAAACCGGGATCAGCTTTGTAATGATCTTGTTAAAAGAACGATTCATAGTACCTGCTTTCACGGGCGTATCCACCCGTGAGGGCAGACGTCCTTATGATAATTCTGCTATATCGTAGATAAGTCGCTCGGTGTCGGCCCATCCAAGGCAGGGATCCGTAATGGACTTGCCGTAGACACCTTCTCCGATCTTCTGGTTACCTTCTTCAATGTAGCTCTCGATCATCACGCCCTTTACCAGATTCTTGATATCGGGGTTGATGGAACGGTTATGAAGAACTTCTTTCACGATCCTGATCTGCTGTTTAAACTGCTTATCGGAATTGGAGTGGTTGGAGTCGATGATAACCGCAGGATTCTTAAGGTCCATGGTGTTATACATTTCAAGAACCCTTACGAGATCCTCGTAGTGATAATTGGGAGTATTGTTACCGTGCTTGTTGGTAGCTCCTCTCAAAACAGCGTGAGCTTCTTCGTTGCCGGTGGTCTTAACTTCCCATCCTCTGTAAATGAAAGAATGGGCATGCTGTGCAGCATAAATGGAATTCATCATAACAGAAAAATCGCCGCTGGTAGGGTTCTTCATTCCCGCAGGAACATCGAAACCCGAAACGGTGAGTCTGTGCTGCTGGTCCTCAACCGAACGCGCACCTATGGCAACATAGGAGAGAATGTCTGAAACATATCTCCAGTTCTCGGGGTACAGCATCTCATCGGCTGCGGTAAGGCCGGTCTCTTCAACAGCTCTTATATGCATATGTCTCATTGCCACAAGTCCGGACAGGAAATCAACGCCCTTCTCGGGATCGGGCTGATGAACGATACCTTTATATCCGGAACCGGTGGTTCTGGGCTTATTTGTATATATTCTGGGGATAAGGATCAGCTTGTCCTTTACCTTGTCGTAAACCTTTGCAAGCCTTCCGACATAGTCGCAGACAGCTTCTTCATTATCCGCAGAGCAGGGTCCGATGATGACCAGGAATTTATCGGATTTTCCGGTAAATACGTCCTTAATCTCGGCATCCCTGTTCTTCTTGATCTCCCTTACTTTTTCGGGAACGGGGTACTCTGCCCTTATCTCGTCGGGAGTAGGGAGTTTTTTGATGAATTCGAATGACATATCATTGTTTCCTTTACACGCATTTTCGCGGTTCCGTGAGGATTCGCGTCCAATCAGATATTATATAATACAAGCCGTGTAATGGCAAACAAATGATAACAAAGACTGCTGCTTTTTATCTTCTGGGATGAGCACATGTATATGTTTTTCTCAGAGAATTCTGAGCCATTTTTGCATATACCTGTGTGGTGGAGATATCGGAATGGCCCAGCATGATGGAAACACTCTTGATATCGGCTCCGTGCTCTATCAGATGTGCCGCAAAACTGTGGCGGAGCAGGCAGGGAGTCACATCCCTTTCGATACCCGCATCCTTTACATAGGATTTAAGGATCTTCCAAAAGCCCTGTCTTGACATCTCTTCACCCTGGTAATTGGGGAAAAGCACGTCACTTTCCCTGTCTCCCATAAGCTTTGAACGGCCGTTCTCAAGATACTGGATAAGAGCAGCTCTTGCATGTCTGCCAAGAGGAATGCTCCTGCCGTTTACGAGAAGCATATCAGTCTTAAGATCCGCATCCTTTACTTTAAGGCCGATGAGTTCGGAAACCTTAAGTCCGGTGGCATACATTATCTCAAGCATGGCCTTGTCGCGAAGTCCCTTGGGATCTTCGCATGAAGGTGCATCAAGAAGTTTTACCACCTCTTCTTCGGTAAGGATCTCGGGATTGGTACGTTCCACCTTGGGACCCGCAAGTCCTCTGGAAACGTCCTCATCAACCTCATGACATGTATAAAGGTATGAGTAAAAAGCGTGGATGGATGCCACGTTTCTTGAAATGGTCGAAGTCTTAAAATCTCCCGCTTCGAGATAATCTATATATGTTTCGAGATTTCTTTCGGTAACTTCCGTAAGATCGTCTATTGCGAGGTTGCTGCAATAGTCCTCAAGTCTGCTCAGATCACGTCTGTATGACTGGATCGTATTCTCGCTCATCTTTTTTTCGCTTGCGAGATACGTAGTGAAAAGATCAAGATAATTCCCCATCAGAAAAAACATCCTAACCGGCTTCCGTGCCAAATTTTGTCTCCTGTGTAAAAAAGAAAACAGTAGGATTTCTACATTCTTTTTTAGCGACAAATCGCATTATAAAAAATGGTTAATAGATTATCAAGTAAAAAAAAGTATAGAAAAATGCCCGAAAAATCTACGTTTTTTTTATACCACTACATATTGTTTTTCGGGTAAAAAAGAACTCCCCCGAACCACAAGTCGGGGGAGAAAAATTAATTAATTATAGGTGATATTTTGAAGCGTATAAAAGAATTCCGACGATGGTTTTCGAATCCTGGATCTTACCGTCATAGATCATCTGTCTTACTTCATCCAGGGTATAAGCTTCAAGGTCGATGTACTCATCTTCATCCAGGTGCTGGGGATGTCTGTCTTTAAGGCCCCTTGCCAGGTAAAGACCGATCTTCTCGTCACAGAATGCAACGGTTGTGTAGATCGTTGTGAGATACTCGATGTTATCGCACACATATCCGGTCTCCTCAGCAAGCTCGCGCTCAGCAGCACACTTTGGATCCTCATCCCTTGTATCGAGCTTTCCCGCAGGAATCTCAAGGGTTTCTCTTTCCAGCGGATTTCTGTACTGACGGACCATCAACAGCTTACCATCTTCTCTTACGGCAACCACTGCAGCAGCCCCGTCATGATCTATAAGATCCCATTCCACCTGACTTCCGTCCGGCATCAGCATTGTATCGCTGTAGAGATCTATTACTTTTCCTTTATGAACCAGAGTCCTGTTAATCCTCTTAATCTGTTCCATGTCTGTTCCTTTCAAGTGCGGAACGAAGGGACGGTTCTTTCGTTCCGTTATGCCTCGAGTAATTTTTCTACTGCCGCAAGCTTTACGCAGAGAACAAGAAGATCCGTTGCCTGAGCCATCTCTTCGGGTGAAGGATAGGAAGGTGCGATACGGATATTGGAATCCTTGGGGTCCTTCTTGTAAGGGAAGGTAGCGCCTGCACCGGTAAGGGTTACACCTGCTTCCTTGCACATCGAAACGACCTTCTTTGCACAGCCCTCAAGCACGTCAAGGGAAATGAAATATCCGCCGTTGGGAACGGTCCAGCTTGCGATACCGAGACCGCTCAGTTCCTCGTCAAGGACCTTCTCGCATGCCTCAAACTTGGGGCGAAGGAATGATGCATGCTTCATCATGTGAGCCTTAACACCATTGATATCCTTAAAATATCTTACGTGACGAAGCTGGTTGATCTTGTCGTAGCCGATGGTCTGGATGGTCATGGACTTTCTCATGTCATCGAGATTGGCAACGGATGATGCGATTGCACTGATACCTGCTCCCGCAAAAGTAACCTTGGAGGTTGAAGCAAACTCGAATACCATATCGGGATTGCCTGCCTTGGCACACTCTGAGATGATATCAAGGATCTTGTCCTGGCGGCTCTCATCCTCATAGAGATGATGGATGGCATAAGCATTGTCCCAGAAGATTCTGAAATCCTTAGCTGCGGGCTTTAATGCAGCAAATCTCTTAACCTTCTCATCACTGTATGAAACACCCAGAGGGTTAGAATACTTGGGAACACACCAGATACCCTTGATGGATTCGTCTTCAGCAACAAGCTTCTCGATCATGTCCATATCGGGGCCATCGGAGAACATAGGGACGGTGATCATCTCCACGCCAAAATGCTCGCAGATGGCAAAATGTCTGTCATAGCCGGGAGCGGGGCAGAGGAACTTAACCTTATCAAGCTTTGCCCAGGGAGTATTGCCCATGATGCCGTGAACAAAGGCTCTTGAAAAGGTATCATACATAATATTGAGGGAAGCATTTCCGCATACGATGATATTCTCGGGCTGTGTATCCATGATATCAGCCATAAGCTTTTTAGCTTCGGGAATACCGTCCATCTCGCCGTAGTTTCTGGTATCCACGCCGTCTTCTGATATCATTGCACTTTTAGAATCAAGAACATCAAGGAAATCCATTACCATATCGAGCTGAGCGGGTGAAGGCTTTCCTCTTGCCATGTTAAGCGAAAGGCCCTTGCCTTTTGCGTCGACATATTTGCTGTTAAGCTGCTCCTGAAGTTCTCTGAGCTCTTCTTTTGACATTTCGGCGTATGCTTTAGACATGTTTTCCTCCAAATATGATCAAGATTGGATATTTGCATAATGGTATACAATTTGACACCTGTGCTATTCTACCTAATCTTTTATTGTTTGTAAAGACATAAAGAAAAAAGACAGCCGGACTGACCAGCTGTCTTTTCTTTTGATGTTTAATTGTGTTTTCAGAAACCGGAGGGGGATTATTTTGCGTAATCCACAACCCTTTTCTCGCGGATGATATTTACCTTGATCTGTCCGGGATACTTCATCTCGTCTTCGATCTGCTTGGATATATCTCTTGCGAGGATCACCATGTCCGCATCCGAAACCTGATCGGGTACGACCATGACTCTGACTTCTCGGCCTGCCTGAATAGCAAAAGATTTTTCAACACCTTTGTAACTGTTGGAGATTTCTTCAAGCTGTTTTAAGCGATTCGTGTAGATATCGAGGGTCTCTCTTCTTGCACCGGGACGGGCTGCGCTGATAGCATCAGCTGCCTGAACCACACATGCGATAAGAGTCTGGGGCTCAACATCACCATGATGTGCCTCAACCGCATTGATAACAATGGGACTTTCCTTGTACTTGCGGCACAGATCCGTACCGAGCTGTACATGTGAACCTTCGATCTCATGGTCAACAGCCTTACCTATATCATGCAGCAGACCTGCACGCTTAGCTGTCTTTACATCAAGACCGAGTTCCGCAGCCATAAGTCCTGAAAGCTGGGCTACCTCGATGGAATGCTTAAGAACGTTCTGACCGTAACTGGTACGGTATCTCATACGTCCAAGTAACTTGACAAGTTCGGGGTGGATGCCGTGTACACCAACTTCAAGTACTGCAGCTTCTCCCTCTTCCTTGATAGTCTGATCGACTTCCTTGCGGGCCTTGAGTATCATCTCCTCGATCTTTGCGGGATGGATACGTCCGTCCACAATGAGTTTCTCAAGTGCGATCCTTGCGACTTCACGTCTTACGGGATCAAAAGCGGACAATACGACTGCATCGGGAGTATCGTCTACTATGAGTTCGACACCGGTCATGGTCTCAAGGGTTCTGATGTTTCTTCCCTCTCGTCCGATGATCCTTCCCTTCATGTCTTCACTGGGAAGCTGTACTACAGATATAGTACTTTCAGCAACGTGATCCGCTGCGCATCTCTGAATGGCTGTGACGACGATCTCCCGCGCCTTCTTATCAGCCTCTTCCCTTGCCCTGTTCTCGGATTCCTTGATCATCAGGGCTTCTTCATGTTTCAGGTCTTCTTCAACAATACTTAATAAGTGTTCTTTTGCTTGTTCAGAGGTTAATCCGGAAATCCTTTCCAGTTCCTGCAGTCTTTCTTCATTGAGTTTGGAAATCTGGGCTTCTTTTGCCTTAAGATTTTCCTCTCTCGCCGAAAGTGACGTCTCTCTGC
>JAEEGL016517270.1_pt1 | contig 22436 bp, 18 predicted proteins | sample 9134231 | NCBI WGS metagenome assembly JAEEGL01 (sample SAMN16246548, study PRJNA631951) | gut metagenome | biome: gut microbiome; feature: rumen; material: fiber-attached | host: Bos | place: Iran: Karaj | collected 2018-10
GTTGATGATGGGGATATACAGCCAGCGGTTCATACCCGAACCGGGGGTGTTGTCCTTGTGTCCGATGACCAGCACGGCCACCAGCAGTCCCACCGAGAGCAGGTAGCCAAACCACGAGAGCGAGGCGAAGCGTCGGTAGTTGATATTCGACAGTGCGATGACAGCGATAAAGGTGACCACCACGAATCCCAAGTGCTTGATAAAAGCCCTTTCGGGTGTGGTTTTGGAGATGATGGCACCATAGCCGATGGAACTGTAGACGGCAACCAATGATATGATTGCCAGAACAATGAATATGACCCAAATGGCCATATCCCCCTTAAAGGGATTCAGCAATTTGTGTTGGATATGGGATTTCTTTGGGGTCATGGGATAAAAGTTTTCAAGGTGCAGGTGAAAGGACTACAGTTCGTTGACCTCGTGTTTGAAGGTGTCGCCCTGTATTTCGTAGGAGACGCCGTTCTCCGTTGCTGGGGAGAAGAGAATCTTGATATTCTCCAGATGGCTGTAGAATGCCTTGTTGACAGCCTCGCTGATAGTGGCGGCGGGAACGATGGTATTCACCAAGTCGCCGAACACGTGTTGGTAGAGTGTGCTGTCGCCTATGGTGACAATCATTTTTACTTTGTGTTCCACAAGCGAGCGGAGCCTTTTGAAGTTTGTCACTGTTGCAGGATTGACAGCTGCACCGTTGGCAATCCAGATGACTTCGCCTTCGATGGTCTCCAGTGCGTACCAAGTGGAAAGGGTGCTGCGGCTGGCGGCGTCGTCAACAAAGGAGATGCCCTTGATGCGAGCTACAAATTCCAATTTGTGACGCATTTCGTCAATCAGATTGAAGCACTCTTTCAGCTGGCTGTTGCGCAACTTTTTGAGTTTTGCGCTGTCGATGCCGGCCAATCCAGTGTGGATTTTTTCGCGTCCTTGCGTTGCTAAAGTTTCGTACATATTTCAAAGATTTTTGTTTTCGATACTATTTGCTTGTATTTATTTGGTTATCTCAGTTTCAGTGTTACGATGCTGACAATGGCCAGCAGGATGCCTATCAGGTAGAATCGTGTGACAATTTTCTCTTCCTTGATGCCTTTTTTCTGGTAGTGGTGGTGCAGCGGAGCCATCAGGAAGATACGGCGTCCCTCGCCATATTTCTTGCGGGTGTATTTGAAGTAGGAGGTCTGCAGCAGCACCGAGAGGTCTTCGATGACAAAGATGCCGCACAGTATGGGTATCAGCAGCTCTTTGCGGATAAGCAGTGCAAACACGGCGATGATGCCTCCCAGGGGAAGCGAACCCGTGTCGCCCATGAAGATTTCGGCAGGGTGGGTGTTGTACCACAGGAATCCCAGGGTGGCACCGACAAAGGCGGTGATAAAGATAGCCAACTCTCCGATGTTGGGGAGGAACATGATGTTGAGGTAGTTGGAGAAGATGATGTTGCCCGACACCCAAGCCAGTATGGCCAAAGTGGAGCCGATGATGGCCGAAGTTCCTGTCGCCAGACCGTCGATGCCGTCGGTCAGATTCGCCGCGTTGGATGTTGCCGTGATGACGAAGATGACAATCAACACATAAAGCAGCCATACCCATTTTTGAGCCCAGCTGCCCATCCAGGTGATGATTTTGGCATAGTCCAGTTCGTTGTTTTTCACAAAAGGAATGGTCGTCTTGGTGGATTTGACAGGGTCTTTCGCAAATTCCGTCTTGGCTTTGCTGTAGTTGTTGTCGATGTTGACATTGTGGGTCGCCACGTAACTTTCCACCGACTGTTTCTCTTTGATGGTGATGTCGGGGTGGTACATAATCAGCAGTCCCACTGCAGCGCCGAGAATCACCTGTCCCAGGATTTTGTATTTGCCGCTCAGACCCTCTTTGTTTTTGCGGAACACCTTGATGTAGTCATCCAGGAATCCGATAAGTCCCAGCCATATCGTGGTGCCCAGCATGATGAGGACGTAGATGTTGTGGAGCTTGGCAAACAGCAGTGTGGGGATAATGATGGCTGCGAGGATGAGCAGTCCGCCCATGGTAGGGGTGCCTTCTTTCTCCTTCTGTCCTTCCAGATGGAGGTCGCGCACCGTTTCTCCGATTTGTTTACGTCGCAGCCACTTGATAAAAGGTTTGCCGAATATCAGTATGATGATAAGCGACGTGATGACCGACATGGCGGCACGGAAGGAGATGTATTGGAACACTCCCGCGCCGGGGAAGTTGAATGTTTTGTCAAGCCAGGTAAACAGATAGTATAACATGACAGTTGTGTATCGTTGGGTTTACGGGTTATTGTTTCAGCAGTTTATTCAGTTCCTCGGTGTCGTCGAAGTGATGACGCACACCGTTGATTTCTTGGTAAGTTTCATGGCCTTTTCCTGCCACCAGAATGATGTCGCCTTCATGGGCGATGAGGGTGGCGGTTTTGATGGCCTGCCGACGGTCGGCGATACGCACGGCATTGGAGCGCTGTTCGGCCGTAAGTCCTTTTTCCATGGCGTCGAGAATGGCGTTGGGATCCTCTGTCCGGGGGTTGTCGGATGTCAGAATCAGATGGTCCGACCCTTCCGAGGCGATACGTGCCATGATGGGGCGTTTCAGCGGATCGCGGTCGCCGCCGCAGCCTACCACGGTGATAAGGTTCTGCTCGGGGCGGCGTACTTCGTTGATGGTGTTGATTACATTTGTCAAAGCGTCGGGGGTGTGGGCGTAGTCCACAATGGCGGTGATGCCTTTGCCGTGCAGGTATTGGAAGCGACCCGGTGCGGCATGCAGATTGCTGGCGTTCCGGAAGGTTTCGTCGGCATCCATTCCGCAACAAAGGGCGGTGGCGATGATGGCGGTGAGGTTGTAGGCGTTGAAGCGTCCCACCAGTGGGGTCCACAGCTCTTTGCGGAGGCTTCTTCCTTCGAGGGTGCAGCTGATCTCCAGCTGTTGTCCCTGCATGGTGCTTTCCAGGATTTTGCAGCGGTAGTCGGCTACCGTCTGCAGGCTGTAGGAGAAGTGTCTGGCGGCGCAGTTCTGCAGCATGACCGTTCCGTTTTTGTCGTCGATATTGGTCAAAGCGAACGCCTCGTCGGACAGCTGGTCGAAGAGTGCTTTCTTTGCCGCGATGTAGTTGGCCATGGTTTTGTGGAAGTCGAGGTGGTCGTGGGTGATATTGCTGAAGATGGCGCCGGTGAATTTCAGTCCCGCGATGCGGTTTTGGACAATGGCGTGAGAGCTGACCTCCATGAAACAGTATTCGCAGCCCCTCTCCACCATACGGGCCATCAGTTCGTTGAGCGCCACGGCGTCGGGAGTGGTGTGGGTGGCAGGGAATTCCTCCTCGTCGATGCGGTTGACGATGGTGGAGAGCAGACCTGTGTGGAATCCCAGCGAGCGGAACAGTCGGTGCAGCAGGGTGACGGTGGTTGTCTTGCCGTTGGTTCCCGTGATGCCTACCAGACGCAGTTTCCGGCTGGGGTTGCCGTAGAAGTTCGCAGCAGCGATTCCCAGTGCGATGTCGGCATTCTCCACCTGCAAGAACAGCACGCCGGCGGGCTGGTCTGCAGGCAAATCCTCACAAATGATAACACAGGCTCCCTGTGTCACCGCATTACCGATGAAAGCATGTCCGTCGACATGGGTCCCCTTCTGTGCCACAAACAGCGTTCCGGCTTCCACCTTGCGCGAGTCGAATGTCACCCGTGACACTTCGCAGGACGATATGGCCTCCAGTGCTGTCGGTTTCCCTTCGCGGTAGGCTTTGCAGTCGATGCCTTCTATTATTTTATGTATATTCATTATATATGAGCGATATATAGAGGTGTTGTTTTGACGATTCGTTTTTTAAGGCCGCAACATCAGATGCACTTTCATTCCGGGGACCAGCGGTGTTCGTCCGCGCGGCTCCTGACTGTACACCTTTCCGAAGCCCTCGAAGCTTACGTCCAGACCTACGCTGCGGCAAAGCAGCAGGGCGTCTTTGATGGTCATCCCGTAGCAGTTGGGCACTTGCTTGACGGGTAATTGGTAGTCCACGTAGGCGGCGGGTTGGTTCAAGCTGTCCACAGCGTCGCGGAAGGTACACCAGAGGGTTCTGTGGGTGATGTTGTTGTGGCTCAGACCCAGCCGTTTGTGCGCCCGGCGGATATCGGCTTGAGGCCCTTTGCTGATGGTGGGCAGCAGATAGCGTTGTTCTGGGTGTTTCGATTTTTTGTTTTGTCGCATTTCTGCCAGTTTCTTCACAGTGGGACGGCAGTCCAGCTCTTTGTCCAGCGACACCACGCAGTCGGCGATCTCAAGGAACACCGGAGCGGCATCGCGTCCGAAGCGATAGATGTCGCGCAGCAATACCAGGCAGGTGTATTTGGGTTTGTCGGCAGGGAAGAAGCCCACAAACGTGGCGTTGCTGGTCGGTGCTCCCGGCGAAGTCTCGGCAGTACCGGTTTTTCCTGCGATGGAGTAGGTGTTGTTTTTGATATTGTCACCGGTACCGCCTTCCACCACGCCGACCAGCAGGTCGCGCAGTGTCGTTGCCGTCTCGGGCGAGCATATCTGTTCTCTCAGTGTCACGACAGGGAGGTCGATTTCCTTTCCGTTCTTGACGATGGCGCGGCAGAAACGCGGCTTCACCATGTGGCCTTTGTTGGCGAGGGCGTTATAGAAAGTGGCCATACGCAACGGCGACACCGAATTGGTGTAGCCGTAGCAGAAGCGCAGGAAGTCGTTGTCGTATTTCAGCCGGTTGATGCGGCAGTTGTTCTCGGGACCACTGATGTCGAGTTGCAGTTTGTCGTAGGGGAACACCCGTTTGACTTGTTCCAGCAGGCTGTCGCGACGGCTGTTGTAGTAGCGCCAGCCCAATTCGCAGAAAGCCACGTTTGACGATACCGCCACGGCTTTCCACAGCGGGTACTTGTCGTTGGGCAGGCCGTGGTCGAGCACCTCCTTGCTCAGGTTGGTCGGGCTGAACTGTTTTCTTCCCACGGGCAGCAGCATGGCGGTGTCGAGTGTGAACGACGGGTCGTTATACATGGCGGTGAGCAGCACCGGTTTGAAGATGGAGCCGGGCTCATAGAGGTCGGAGAGTGCCACGTTGCGGTTGGGCGATTCGGCGTAGTTCCCTGAAGAGTCGCGCACCAGGCTGGAGCAAACCAGCACGTTGCCGGTCTCCACTTCTATCAGGATGGCGCAACCCGCGGTGCCGCCCAGTGTACGCAGTGTGTTCTCCAGCGAGTAATGGGCGATGTCCTGCAGGCGGGTGTCGATGGTGGAGACGATGTCCAGCCCGTCAATCACCGGGTGACCGGGGATGGAATCGGTGACCACCTTGTCGCTTTCCGAGGCGGCGATATAGGAGCCGCGTCCGACGGGAATCCAGGAACCGCGGGTCAGGCGTCGGCAAAGTATCAGACCGTCATGTCCTTTCAGGATGGAGTCGTAGTAGCCTTCCAGTCCGGTGAAACTTTTGTGGTCGGCACGGGGGAAGCCGATGACACACTCAGCCATATTGCCGTAGGTGTGGAAACGTTTGTTGTGGATTACCGACTGTCCGTCTTTGTATTTCACCACACCGTTGGCCCAGCCAGGGAAGCGGCAAATCTTGTCCCAGTCGGAATAAGGCACATGGTTGATGATGGATATGCAGCCTCTGCGTACGGTCTTTTTGCGTTCCGAGTCAATCTTGTTGCGGAAGAATGCGACAGACGAGTCGGGGAAGGCATTGTGCAGGATGATGCAGACAGAATCGAGGTATTTCGCGTAGTTGGTATCGTGGATAGGCGTGTAGAGCACGGTGTCGCCCTTCTTGTCCCGGATGATTTCGTTGTTCTTGTCTCTTTTCGGGCGGATGCTGAAGTCCAGGTACAGATCGCATTCCGGAACCGTTGTCGCCAGGATTTTTCCATCCGACGAGTAGATATCCCCGCGGTTGGCAGGCTGTTCAATATAGTTCATCGTGCGGCTTTCGGCTTTCTGGCGCCATTTGCTGCCGTCGACCCAAATCACCTTTATCGATGCCCACAGTATGGCGATGCCGAATCCCAGGACAAGGATCAGGTAGAGCAGTATCATTTTGGCTCGTGAGGAGGTCTGGTCTCGTTTCATCGTCGTCTCAATCTTTAATGGTTATCTTTATTTCATAGGGGGGGCCGGCCACCAGTCCCACACCGATGGTGTCGAGGTCTCTGTCGATACGGGAGATGCGTATCGATTCCTGGTATTGTTTCTGCATTTGGATGCGTTGTTCCCGGAGGTAGCTTGCCTGTTTTTCCAGGCTGCTTTTCTCCTTGTTGAGCGACTCCACGCGATAGCGGATGGCTACCATCACCAGACAGAACAGCAATATCAGCAGCAGCAATGGTATCTGCTTCAAGACGGTGCGCGATTTCAGCATGTCGCCGCCCAGCACCGAGCTCATTCTGCTTTTCCCTTTATGTTTGATGTTCCCCATGGTCATTCGTTTCCGTTATCGTTTGTTTTCCGTTCGGCAACGCGCAGTTTGGCGCTGCGGGCCCTGTTGTTGCGGTTCAGTTCCTCTTCCGAGGCGGTGACGGGTTTGCGTGTCACCAAGGTCAGCGGTGTCAGCGGGTTTCCGAAGAAATCCTTCTCGATGATGCCTTCGAAGTTGCCCGATTTGAAGTAATTTTTCACCAGCCGGTCCTCCAGCGAGTGGTAAGTCATCACGCAGAGGCGTCCGCCAGGATTCAGCACTTCGGTGGCTTGTACCAGCATCTGCTGCAGCGCTTCCAACTCGCCGTTCACCTCGATGCGGAGGGCTTGAAACAGCATGGCGAGAGTTTTGTTCTCGCGTCCGCGGGGCAGCAGGGAGGCCACAGCTTCTCGGAGCTGTGATGTGGTGGTGATGGCGTTGGTGTTGCGTTGTGAGACAATGGCGTGTGCCCAGTTTCTGGCATGCGGCAGTTCGCCGTACAGTGCCAGAATCCGGGTCAGTTCCTCCTCCTCGGCGGTGTTCACCAAGTCGGCGGCTGTCATGCCGTTGCGTTGATCCATGCGGAGATCCAATGGTCCGTCGAAGCGGGTGGAGAACCCCCGTTCCGCCACGTCGAACTGGTGTGAAGAGACGCCCAAGTCGGCCAGCAGTCCGTCCACATGGCGTACACCATACAGTCTCAAGAAATTCTTGAGATGTTTGAAGTTCTCGTTTATCAAAGTAAAGCGGGAATCGTCGATGCTGTTGGCCAGTGCGTCGGTGTCTTGGTCAAAGGCGTAGAGGCGACCTGTTTCGTCCAAACGATGCAAGATGCCTCTCGAGTGGCCGCCGCCGCCGAAGGTGACATCCACATAGATGCCGTCTGGGCGGATATTCAGTCCGTCCAGACATTCTTCCAGCATCACCGGCAGGTGATAGCCATTCGCTTGTTTTTCTTGTTTGTCAATCCTTTGAACCATCTGCTTGTCCCAAACGTTTATCAATGCGAGCCGCCAAGTCGGTCTCTTCCTCGTTCATGCGGCAATAGGTGTCGTAGTTCCAGATTTCGATGAAATTTCCGGTCGACTGCAGAACAAGGTCTTTTGAGGTTTTGACGCGGCTCCGTTGCTCGTTGGGAATCACGAGACGGTCGTTGGTGTCCAATTCCACAATGTTGCCGGCGCTCAGTTTGCGCAGCAACTTGCGGTCTTCGATGGAGTAGGGGTTCAGTTCTTTCTGGAGATGAGCAATTTCCGCTTCAAAACAAGCATAAGGCCACAGTTCCAAACACTCGGCATAGATACTGGGACGGATGACAAAGCGGCAATCTTCGGTCTCCAATTGGCGTTTCAACGCAATTGGGAACTTGAATCGACCGTTGCTATCAAGCTTACAATACTCTATACCAAGCATTAACGACATTTTTACCTATTTTGTTTCGAAGTGTAAAAATACTACAATTTTTCCAAAAAAAACCATTAACTTCCTACAGTTGTTGAAAAGTTCCAAAAAATTCCTTTCAAATCCTCTTTAACGGAATATGTCTGAAAAGGTTTCGAAATGTTTTCTAAAAAATATATATCGCTGATTATGATTATATTGTATGGTTGCTGTAGAATCTTTCTGACGGGTTTTTTATTCGATGGTATTTTTTGGAAGCCGATGGAAATTGTTGATAAGTTTTTTTTGAAGGCCGCGTTTTTATATTTCTTGAAAAAAAATTTGAATATATGAAATTAAATAGTATATTTGTACTTGAAAAAAAAGAAAAATAATTATAAAAAAATACTAAAATTCAAGTTGTTATGAAAATAATAAGTGGCTTTTTACTTGTCGAAGGGGGAAATGTTTATAGACCATTTGATATCTATGTCGGTAGCAACAGTATTAATTCTGTAGAATACGGAAAACAAGAATTGCCCCTTCACAGAATATGTGATTCTCAATGATTATGAAAAAGAAAGGAAAACAATATGAAAAAGTTTGTTTTATTAACGGTGATATGTTTTCTCAGTGTCGGTCTCAAGGCACAGCAATATTTGGATTTCTCGGACAGGGCACCTGAATATCATTATTCAGATACCAATTGGGTGGATCATTACTTTCTGTATCACGAAGGTGACACTTGCTTTTGGCAGCGGTTTTCGATGGGTAATAATTACGGTAAACCTGAGGTGGCACGTTACTGTTACACAGACACCTCTATCAATGTCATTGGGATTGCAGCGTGCCTGTTTATCGACCCCAGAGGCAGTGGTCCCGTGATTCCGCAGGAACAAAATTATTTCCGTCTCTATGAGGTGCAAAGAGGTACCGGAGAAATGTTGTTGTTGAATCAGGCTCCTTTTGTGTACGATCCAGATGAGGAAGTCGCCACGCGGTACAACATTAACTTGAGCTATAATCCGTATGCTCCGGATCACAAAATGTGGTTTCCTGTGTATGAAGCCTATTTTGAAAAGCCAGAGATTGTAAACGATTCTTTTTATATATCGGTGACATGTTTTAACAACCATAGGAGAGAAATACTTGAGACAACAACTTATAAATTATTTGTCTATACTTTGTGTGCGCATAGCACTACTTGGCCATATCCTGTAATTGAAGATTACGGATTCAAACCCCCTTATTGTAAAATGAAACAGCACGATCCGATAGATGCTCTTAATGATGATATTGGATGGGTTTTCTCCGACACCAACTGGCATGTGATAGACAATTGGGGAGAACCGGAAGGAAGGGACTTGATAGATTATCTGGTAATGTTCCCTATTATCGATACCTCGTACAGGGCACCACGGAATCTGTGTTCGGCGCCAGGGAATCTGACAGTGAATCCTGTTGGTGGTGGCGAATTGCTGTTTTCATGGGAGGACAACGGTGCGGAGCGATGGGAACTCTCCATCCTTACGAATGAATTCTTGAATACCGAAGTGATGCGGCTGTATTGTGACAGCACAGTGGCGAAGGTGACGGGACTGGACAGTACCAGAAACTACAAGGCTAGATTGCGATCAATATGTAGTGATGGCGACACGAGTCTGTGGGGGAGACCCATGGAATTTCACGGGTCAGGTACGACGGGGGGCACAACGGAGATAGAGACGGCCGTGGACCGTTATACCTATGTGGTGCCCAACCCGGCCAGCGACAAAGTCATGGTGGCGTCGTCGTACCGCATCACGCATGTGGAAGTGTTCACGATGGGTGGGCAGCGGCTTGATACGGTTGTTGTTGACGGCCTCAGCGTGAATATTGACATCAGCACTTACGCAACGGGTACTTACCTGTTGCGCATCCACACCAATAACGGCTCTGCTACCAAGAAACTGGTGATAAAGTGAGAAGCGAAGGAATCGACGAAAGATTGTCTTGATTTCGAATTTTTTTGTAAATTTGCATCTGCATAACAATGCGGAATTGTGATGTATTCTGCTGAATTATATCAAATTATTAATTAAATACAAAAAAGAAAATGAAATTTAAATCGTTCGTACTGGCTCTCGCCATGCTTGTTGCGCTTCCCGGCGTGGTAAAGGCTGATGAGGGCATGTGGCTTCTCTCCCTGCTCGGCAAAAACTACGCCGACATGCAGAAAGCCGGTTTCAAATTGACCCCGGAAGAGATTTACAGTGTCAACCAGAACTGCATCAAGGATGCCATCGTGGGACTTGGCAACGACGGCAGCCCCTTCTGGCACTTCTGCACCGGTGAAATCATCTCCGACCAAGGCTTGATGACCACCAACCACCACTGTGGCTACGGCAAAATCCAGGAGCATTCCACCGTTGCCCATGACTATCTGCGTGACGGTTTCTGGGCCTATTCCAAAGACCAGGAACTTCCCAACCCGGGACTTACTGCCTCCATCCTTGTCCGCATGGAGGATGTCACCGACCAGGTAAAGGCTGCTCTCTCCGACGACATGAGTGAGTCGGAACGTGCCCGCGCCATCAAAGAGGTCTGCGACCGCATCGCCAAAAAAGAGGTTGAAGGCACCATCTATGATGCTCAGGTCAAGCCGATGTTCAATGGCAACCAGTTCTTCCTCTTCGTCCATGTTATCTACAAGGATGTCCGTCTGGTTGGCGCTCCTCCTTCGTCGATGGGTAAATTCGGCGGCGACACCGACAACTGGTCGTGGCCCCGTCACACCTGCGACTTCTCCATGTTCCGCATCTACACCGGTCCCGACGGCAACCCCGCCGAGTACTCTGAGAACAATATCCCCCTCAAGCCGAAGCACTTCCTCCCCGTCAGCAACCGCGAGTTGAAGGATGGCGACTTCGCCATGGTCATGGGTTTCCCCGGCACCACCAACCACTTCCTCACCTCCTACGGCCTGGAAGAGACCATGAACATCACCAACAAGCTCCGTTATGAAATCCGCACGGTGAAGATCAACATCCTGCGTGAGCAGATGGCTTCCAGCCAGGAAATCAAAATCAAGTATGCCTCCAAATATGCCAGCTGCTCCAACTACTGGAAATACAGCAACGAGCAGAACAAAGCCCTCAAGAACCTCAACACCATGGGTGTGAAGAAAGAAGTGGAGCAGGAATACTCCGCATGGGCCAAAGGAAAAGACCCCAAATATGCCCGTGCCTTGCCGCTCATCAAGAAAGGCTACGCCGACCGCGCTCCCTACCAGGCTGCCAGCACCTATCTTGCCGAGGGTTTATTGACCGGTCCCGAGTTGATGTTCGAATCCTATCGCTACTACCGTACGCTTGAGATGCTTACCGATCCCAAGTATGCGGAATACAAGGATGCCATTCTCGAAGACATCAAGGCTTCGGCCGAGGAGTTCTATAAAGACTACGACATGCAGACCGAGAAACGTCTCACCGCTGCCATGATGGAATATGTATACAAACACATGGAGATGCAGTATATGCCCCAGTTCCTTATCGATGCCGACAAGAAATACAAGGGCGATTTTGCCAAGTATGCCGAGGATATGTTTGCCAAATCCGTTTTCTCTGACAAGGAGACCTTCATGAAGTTCTTGGAAAAACCCAATATGAAGAAACTGGAAAAAGATCCATTGGTATTGGCAGGTAAAGGTGCCTATGAGAAATATCAAGAGGTAAATGCGCTGATTCCCAAGGAAAGTGCCGATGATTTGAAACGCGGTATCCGCGATTTCACCGACGGTATCCTCCAAATCAACAAGAACCGCAAACTGATGAGCCCTGACGCCAACTCCACCATCCGTCTGACCTACGGCAATGTGAAAGCCTACGATCCCAAGGATGCAGTCTCTTACAGCTACTATACCACCCTCAAAGGTGTCATGGAGAAAGAGGATCCCACGAGCAGCGAATTTATGGTTCCCGAGCGTCTGAAGATGCTCTACAAAAACCGCGATTTCGGTCCCTACGCCAACAGCAAGGGCGAGTTGGTCACCTGCTTTGTCACCAACAACGATATCACCGGCGGTAACTCTGGCAGTCCTGTGATGGATGCCGAGGGCAACCTTATCGGTCTGGCCTTTGACGGCAACAGCGAAGCCATGTCGGGCGACATCGATTTCGAGGAGAATCTGCAGCGCTGCATCTGCCTTGATACGCGCTACATGCTCTTTGTTATCGACAAGTTTGCCGGTGCCACGAATCTTATCGAGGAGATGCACATTGTACGTTAATACAAGTGCTTCAAATATTGTATGAGGCGTGTCAGTGGGTCTGACACGCCTCATTTTTTCGCCGCAGTTGCCAGAAAGCGACGGAAGCGGCGGCCGCCACATTGAGCGAGTCGACCCCCTGCTGCATGGGGATGACGGCAGCATGGTCACAGGTGTCGATGACGCTGTTGGACAGCCCGTCGCCTTCGGTGCCCAGCACCAGCGCCAGCCGTTCACAACGGACGAATTGCGGGTCGTCGATGGGTAGCGCACGTTCACTCAACGCCAGCGCTACAACCATGAAGTCCCATGCATGGAGCCGGTCGATGGCGGTCTTGGGCCATCCGCCGGGTGCGATATAGGTCCAGGGCATCTGAAACACCGTCCCCATGCTGACGCGGACGCTGCGCCGGTTCAGCGGATCGCTGCAGGTGGGCGTCAGCAGCAGCGCTTCGATGCCCAGTGCTGTAGCAGCGCGGAAGATGGCTCCAGTATTGGTGGAATTGACTACATTGTCCAGGATGGCGATACGGTGTTTGCCCCTGCAGATGGTCTCGGCTTCGGGGAGCAGGGGCCGCTTCATGGCAGCCAGCACGCCGCGGCTGAGCTCATAACCAGTCAACGATGCCAGCGTCTCCCGCGGGGCGGTGTAGACAGGGAGTTTTCCGATTTCGATATTTGAATTGTGGATTTCAGATTGTGAATTGTTCAGGGTTTGCAGCAGTGTGTCGATTTGGTCCAGGTGTTTCTCTTCGGTGAGGAAGGATAGGGGGGTATACCCCTGCTGCAGTGCGATACGGATTACTTTGCTGCTTTCGGCGATGAAGATACCTTTCTCCGGTTCCAAACGGTTGCGCAGCTGCGCTTCTGTGAGACGGGAGTAAGCTTCCAAACCGGGGTGGTTGATATTGTCGATGTGGATGATGTTCATGGCGACACGAGCTTGTTTCAGGTTGCAAAAATACGAACTAAATCTCAATTGGATTTCTGCCGGTGCAATTTTTTTTTGTTTTGTCTGTTATTCCGTAATAAAATATCAAAAGAAAACAATCCTTTTATGAAAATACGTTCGGGAGACTATGCCAGTCCACTTGCCGCGGTATGCAATATCCTGCTGGCTTACATTGTCTATTTTGCATGTCGTGTGGCCTATGTGTGGGAGAACTGGAGCCTCTATGCCGAAGGGTGGGGCGACCTCTCTGTGTGGCAGCTGCTGCTTGGAGGGTTGCGGTTCGACACGGCGGCCATAGCCTACACCAATATCTTGTATGCCCTGCTGATGTTTTTGCCTTCGAGGGTTCGCGACCGCTCGTGGTGGCAGACGATGTGCAAATGGATTTTTGTGGTTGTCAACAGCCTGGCGGTGGTCATCAACCTGTCCGATGCGGTCTACTCGCAGTATACCGGGCGGCGTACCACCAACACCTTTTTCCGCGAATTCAGCAACGATGGCAATCTGGGCACCATCTTCTTCACCGAACTGCTCAACCATTGGTATCTGGTACTGGTGGGTGCGGCCTTGATAGCGTTGCTGTGGTTCTGCTATGTGCGGGTCGGGAAACAGAAAACGGAGAAACCGCGTGGTGCGTTCCGATACTACACTCTCAGCAGTCTGATGTGTCTGTTGCTGTTGGCGGCCGCTGTTGTCGGTATCCGTGGCGGTCTCATGTTCCGTCCCCTTTCCATTAGCTATGCCAACCAGTATGTCAATCGTCCGGAGGAGTACAACATTGTGCTCAACACTCCCTACACGCTTATTCGTACCATCGGCAAGACCACCTACAAGGATCCGCATTACCTGCCTGACGATGAGATGGCGCGCATCTACACCCCCTTGCACAACAGTGACATGGAGCCCGACACCATGCTCAATAAGAAAAATGTCGTTTTCTTGATAGTGGAGAGTTTCGGCCAGGAGTATTTCGGTTTCCACAACACGGACCTGGAACCCGGCTACACAGGCTATACCCCTTTCCTTGATTCGTTGATAGGGCTTTCCCTCACGTGGGAGAACACTTTTGCCAATGGACGCAAGAGCATCGATGCCACGCCCGCATTGCTGGCTTCCGTACCCATGTTTGTCGAGCCTTTCTTCTTTTCCGGCTACTCGCTCAACAAGCTGGACGGCATTGCCACCCTGCTGAATCGCGAAGGCTACTACACGGCTTTCTTTCATGGAGCCAGCAACGGCTCGATGAATTTCGAGTCCTTTTCTCGTACCGTAGGTTTCCAGAACTATTACGGACGCAACGAGTATGAAGCCGATTCCCGTTTCGGCGGCGCCGCCGATTTTGACGGCACCTGGGCCATCTGGGACGAGCCCTTTCTCCAATACTACGTGACGCAGATGAACGATATGCCCCAGCCATTCTTGACGGCTGTCTTTACCGCCACCTCGCACCATCCGTTCCGTATCCCCGAAAGCTACCGTGACATCTACCCCGAGGAGGCGCTGCCCATTCACAAGTGCATACGCTATACCGACAATGCCTTGCGCCGTTTCTTTGAGGAGGCCAGCAAGCAGCCCTGGTTCAAAAACACCCTTTTTGTCTTCTCGGCCGACCACACCAACAAGTCCAACCACGACCTGTACCGCACCGCCATGGGAGCCTACCGTGTACCCATCTTCATCTACGACCCCTCAAGCACTTTGCCCACGGGTATCCGTCCCGGCACGGCGCAGCAAATCGATCTCCTTCCCACCTTGCTGCACATTCTGGGTTACCGCAAGCCTTTTGTGGCTTTCGGCAACGATCTGCTGCAAACTCCGCCCGAGGACAGCTGGACCATCAACTACGCCAACGGTGTGTATCAGTTCACCCAGCGCGACACCTTGGTGCAGTTCGACGGCGACCGCGTAGTGGGAGTCTACGACCTGCGGAGAGACCCCTATACACGCCACCCCCTGACACAGACTCCGCAGGGTGCCGAGAAACGCATCAAAGCCATCATCCAGCAATATATGCAGCGCATGGTTGGCGATCGCCTCTCGGCAGAGAATGAGAACGGAAGAAAACGTTGACTTCAACCTTATAAAATCAAAAATGAACATTGTCTTGATCATACTCGCCGTCCTGTTGGTCCTTGTCGGACTAGTGGGTTCAGTAGTGCCGGGTTTGGCGGGTCCGCCGTTCAGTTGGGCGGGTTTGCTGTTGCTGCACTTTACCTCCGGTGTGGAATTCACCACCCTCTTTCTGGTAGGCACCGCAGTCGCTGCGGTGGTCATCACCGTGATGGACTATATTGTTCCCGCCTTCTTCACCAAGCGCAAAGGGGGTGGCAAAGCGGGTGTTAGAGGTTGCAATATCGGTTTGATAATCTCCATCTTTGGACTTCCTTTTGGACCGCAGGGGTTGATAGGCGTTGTGTTCTGGCCTTTTGTCGGAGCGTTGGTGGGCGAGATGATAGGGGGCAAGGCGTTCCGTGCCGCCCTAAAGGCAGCATGGGGTGCTTTCCTGGGTTTTCTTACAGGCACCGGGGTGAAGCTGGCCTATGCCATTTTCACCGTTATCGTGGTGGTAAAGGAATTTGTTTGATGCTGTGCGTGAAGCAGCATCCGGGAATTATCGCATATTGTTAGCCTGTGAGCCGTTGGGAGTGCTGCCCAGGTTGTAGTTCCACAGGCGCAGGCGAGCCATCTCTTCGTAGCTGGTGTCGGGAGCACCGTAGTTGGCGTAGGGGTGGATGGCGATGCCGCCGCGGGGGGTGAAGATGCCGATTACCTCAATGTAGCGAGGTTCCATCAACTTGATTAGGTCTTTCATGATGATGTTGACACAATCCTCGTGGAAGTCGCCGTGATTACGGAATGAGAAGAGATAGAGTTTCAAGCTTTTGCTCTCCACCATGCGCAGATTGGGAATGTAGCGGATAACGATTTCCGCAAAGTCCGGCTGGCCCGTGATGGGACACAGTGTGGTGAATTCCGGGCAGTGGAATTCCACCCAGTAGTCGTTCTCGGTATGGCGGTTTTCAAAAGTCTCCAGTACTTCAGGCGTGTAGTCGGTACGATATTCTGTTTTGTGTCCCAGCGATTTCAGCTGTTCTTGGTCTCGGTTCATGGGGTAAGGTTCAAAAGGGTTTATGTTTAAAAGTTTGAGAGTTTAAAGGATTTAAAGGTTCGGGTCTGTTTTGGTTCCCTCTTCGTTGTTGTTATTCATTTTCGTCTTTATCAAAACCGTTTCAGAGGAAACGACGGTGCAAAAATACATAAAAAAAAACATTCAGCCAGAAAGCAATGGGAAGAAACCAAAAAAAATTGTATTTTTGCAGTTAGTAAAGAAATGAATGAAATGTGATTGGACTATTATAAATAGCTGATATACATTTCGTAAATGGTATTATAATCGTAAAATAACAGCGTCTCCCCATCTTTCCGAAATAAATCAATAAAGAATTATTTTATATGAAAACACTTTATGCTTTTCTTTCCGCCCTGCTGATATCAGCAGTCGTTTTTGCCAATCCTGTCGATGTCCAGACGGCCCGCAAGGCAGCACACACATTCCTGCAGTCGACGGGTTACAATGCCCACAAAGAAGAGATGGTCGACATCACCGCTTCCACACCGTTTACCGAGTTTTACGTTTTCACGGTCAATAAAGGACAGGGATTCATCTTGGTGTCGGGCGACGACAACACCGAGCCCATTCTAGGTTATTCGTTGCACAATCCTTTCGTGCCTGCCGCCATGCCGGAGCATGTGCGTGCATGGCTCCATGGCTATGAGTTGGAGATTCAGCACAACCGCACCCATGCCAAATCCTGTACCGAGGCACAGCGGCAGTGGCAGCGGTTGCTTTCGGGTGAGGTGCCTCCTGCCGTCAAGGCCACCGTGGGACCGCTGCTCACCACCACCTGGAACCAGAGTCCCTACTACAATGCCCTGTGCCCCTACGACAGTGCTTACAATGCCCGTGCCGTATGTGGATGTACCGCCACCGCCACTGCGCAAATCATGAAATATTTCAACCATCCTGCCACAGGCTATGGCAGCTGCACCTATACCCACAAAAGGCTGGGTGAACTCAGCGCTGACTACAACGTCGACTACCAGTGGGATAGCATGCCGACGGCACTCAACGCCTATAGCAGCGATGCCCAGATCAACGCTGTCGCCACATTGATTTACCACATCGGCGTGGCGGTCAGCATGGACTACAGCGCCAACGGCAGTGGTGGAAAGACAGCCAGCTATGGATATGGCGGCGAGCCCTCGTCGGAGAATGCCTTCAAATACAATTTCAAATATAGCCCCTATGTATGGACAGCATTCCGTATCGATTACACTGTTGACGAATGGAAAGCCCTTATGAAGAACGAGCTCAACAACAACCGTCCGATCCTCTATGCCGGTTATGACGAGCGGCAGGCGGGACACGCCTTCGTCATCGACGGATACAACAACTATGGTCTTTTCCATCTCAACTGGGGTTGGGGCGGCAATGCCGATGGCGATTTCCGTATCACCAACCTCAACCCGAACGATTACAATTTCAACCTTTTCGCCACTGCCACCATCGGTATCGAGCCCTATAACGGCTGGGACACCGTGGGACAGACTACGGTGAACGCTACGGTGGAGGGCATCCGTGGCGCCAGTGCTGCCGACGGCATCGTGACCGGCAGCGGAAGCTATGCCTTTGGCGACACCATCACTATGCTGGCCACCGCCACCAACGAGGGGACCCGCTTTGTGCAGTGGAGCGATGGCTGCAAGTACAACCCCCGTGTCACCGTCGCCACCGGCGGTGAAGTCAGTTTCACCGCCCAGTTTGCACCCATGAGATGCGACACCATGCGCTACTTCACTTCTGACAATTCCATGAACCGAGCCTCCAATGTCACACCGGGCCTGGGTACCGACACGGTGTGGGGTATCAAGTTGCCAGCAGCCTCACTCCGCAACCATCAGCTGCTTTCCGATGTCGTCTTCATGGGTCGCAAGGCGGGCACGCATACCCTCACAGTTTATACAGGCACCGACCATCCCGAGGCAGTCGCCTATCAAGCCACTTTCTTCGACAGTCTAGACTATGCCTATACTTTCTATACCCACCATCTGAGCCAGCCGGTTGCCGTCGACGGTACCGAGTCGCTATGGATTGTGCTCAAGTGCACCGATGTTGACACACCGGGTGTCTTCTCCATCTACGGGGGCAATCCCAACGGACTGCTTGCCGGCGAGGACCTTCATTCGCTGAACGCCTCTTCGTTGTTCAGCTGGATGATTGAAGGCCGCTTCACCTGGGACGGTGTGGGTATCGAGGATGTGTCGCCGTCGGAGTTTGAAGTACTGCTAAGTCCCAATCCTGCCAAAGGCAAGGTGCGGGTGACACTTCCCGGGTTGAGCGATGTCGCCGTGTTGCAGGTGTATGACATGGGAGGCCGGCTCGTCAGACAGTTTTCTGTCTCCGATCCAACGACCGATATAGAGGGTCTCGCTCCCGGGATGTACGTTGTCAAAGTCTCCACCCCGACATTCAGCACAGCCCAGAAACTGGTGGTACAATAGTTCTTTTGGTAATACACTTTGGAGGTCGCTCTTTTTGAGATGCGGCCTTTTTTTTTGAGAGTGAGAAAAAAACATACACCGAATAGTGATGAATAATTATCGGAAATACAATATGTTGTAATTTTTTTTTGATTTTTTTTTCATTTTCTGTGTGAGATTTGGCCAAAAAGTGTGTATTATATATATAGGGGCAAACCATAAGGATACCGAAAAACACACACTTAATGGTAAAAAAGAATAATCAGTAAAACAGCGTATTATGTTTATCTGTTGAAAACTTTTGCAAATTCATGTGATTTTTTTCTTCCAAAGTGAGTCTTACATGGAAGGAGTTTCGAGACGAAACAGCAGGAATAATGTAAATATGAGAAAAAGAGACAGGTTTAAGCGGCTGATAGATAGGAATAAGCGGATAATATCGCATGTGTGCATCCTCTATGCGGGTGGCGACGGTCACCTTGTTGAGGAGTTGATGCAGGAGATAGCCATCGCTTTGTGGAAAAGTTTCAGGGGCCTGCGTTCGGAAGAGGCGGAGAAATCATGGGTATACACTGTTTCTCGAAACACGGCAAGCACCTATATGTCGAAACATGTGTGGCGGCGGCGCGAGGTTCTTGTCGATGTGGATGAAATGTATGAGTGTGTGGGGTGTCAATATGAAATCGAAGAAGAGACGATTTTGCTGAACGATGATTTGGTTCGATTGATGGTGATGCTTTCTGTGTCCGAGAGGCAGCTCCTGATGTATTACCTGGAGGGGAAAAATCACAGACAGATTGCTTCTATCATGGGTTTGAGTGAGAGCGCTGTGGGTACGCGATTGTCTCGGATTTACGATAAGTTGCGGTCAATGTATAAACAAAACATGTCAAAAAAAGCACAGGAAAAAAAACGATAGAAGGTTTGGGTTAGCAGGCATAGTCAATCTTAACAATACAAAATGAAATGAAAGAAATGGAACGTTACAGGAACGCTTGGCGGCAGATGCAGGAATTGATTGAAAACGAAAGCATTTTCAGCACGGAAAAGATGCTTAGAAGCGTGGACCGTTACAGGCGTTTGCGTCGCAGGACGTTTGTGAAGTATGCCAGCATGACAGCGGTTGTCTTCCTTGTTGTTGTAGGCACAAAATGGCTTGTGGAGCAGCGGCGGCGGCCTGTTGTGGCAGAGGTGATGAGGCCGCCTCTGCGTGACAGTGCAGCAGACAATGTCCAGAGCGTCAGGGAGGCTCCGGGTCTGCAAACGGTAACTGCTGTGGAGATGTCACCGTCAGGGCAGTCCCTGCCTTTGGCGAACGGTCGCACCGCTTTTGTTGCGGTCGAATCAAAGGAAGCTGTGTCCGATATTGATGTAACTGACGCCTCTTCGGTTGTTGAAGAGTTTTCGTTCCAACTTCTGTTATGCAACAACGAGTGCGACACTTCCAAGGTGAGGGATTACATATACGAACTGGTAGGAGCGAACATGAAAGGATAGACAATATGATGCGGAAACAATTTTCTTTGGCTCTTTTGCTAGCCGTTATGGCCTTTCCTGCCATTTCGCAGAACGAACTGTATCTGCGCTACGCCGATCGACAGGATTTGACTGTGATGGAGTTGGACGGTTATCGATTGAACGATAGTGTTACCCTTAATGTGGTGATGATAGTCGCTGAAGAAATGTCGGCATGGGAATCTTTTTTGCGTGAAATCAATCTGAAAGAGACCGCTATTGAGATGGGACGCATGGCAGATTCTGTAGGAGACTATCATTTAAAGGGCTCTTGGTTTTGTCAGCGTTATCATCCGGAAATCCATTTAAAGGCCTCCGACAATCCAACAGGTTTTGTCGTCTATGATTACCGGTATCGCATCGTCTATGTGGTCGAGATAGATTCATATAAACAAACGGATTTATTTTGGAGAAAACAGATTCACTCATTTAAAAATAAATAAGTATGAAAATCAAATTTGTTACAGTATCATTTTTTGCAGTACTTGCATGTTGTATGGTAAGTTGCCAGAAAGAAATCCACAATGAGCCGATAGGCATTGCGAACCAGGAAGTGGTTCGTTCCGTGGTGTATTCTATTGACGGTGTAACCCGTCATAGGACATTACATGGAGAGGATGCATGGACTGAGTTTCTCGATTGGCTGTTCCGTTATGTCAATTCGGGCCACAAGGTAAGTGTTCGGGATGAAAATAAACAGACTCTTCAAAACACAAAAGAGATCATCCATTTTGATACAACAGACGAGGAAGAAGCAATAAAATGGTCGGAATTAATGTTAGAACAAGGGTATGAAGTGATAATCATTTTTGATGAAAGAACAGGAACCTACCATTGTACAGCTTATAATTAGTCTATTAGTAATGCTAAGAAAAGAAAGGAGGATACCCTAAGTAAAGAAAAAGCCCCACAGAATATGCGGAGCTCTGGAGGAAGGGCACACGGGCAGGGACGGAACAATAAACTACAACATAACCTCCGTCCCGCCCTGGAGCCGCCCCCGGCACGCAAAAGCGTTACCGATAAAGGTAACGCCAAAAAATCATTTTTTGTATAACCAAAAACTTTTTTCACAATGAAAAGAATCATTCTATTCGCATGCGGACTCGCAATGGGTCTGTCCGCATTCGCGCAGAACAGCGTTACCGTGAGTGAACCCCGCCGGACGAATCCCGCCGACAAGGTCATCATTAAGGAATACAACACCCATTATCCGGTGACCATCACCTGCTCAAGCTATCAGGATACCGAGACGGCCAGAACCACCTTTATATATTCAAGCGACAGTCTGCAGGCCCACGAGATTTCGATAGACGACTACTATGTCAACGACATGGTGGTGGGCAACGACTCGGTGTTCTTCTGCGGGAAGCAGAAAAGCACCGGAAAGGGTGTCATCGGCTATTTCAGAATCAACAACGCCTTCTTCGGCCCGGGACAGATCCATGTGGTGTCCAATTTCATTGCCGGAGAGGTGCCTCACGACATCCTCGAGCTGACGCGTCTGGTGCATTTCTACGAGGACAACGGGCTCATCAGCCACGTGGCCTGCATCGGAATATGCGAGGAGAGGTTTAAATATCCCTGTCTGATAGACCTGACCCTGGGCATGATACACACGTATATGGCAGGAGTTGTTGAGCGGAACGACGAGGAGCTCTGTGACATCAAGATGGTGCGGTCGGGGTTGATGTATGACGACTACCACCTCGTCACGACCGGTTTCGACCTGCAGTACGGACGCTACATCAACATCAGGGTGTATAAACCCAGTGACATCTTCTCGACGAGCGGCCTGCAGGACATGTGCCACGTGTACAGCATAGACACCGGGTATGTGCGTCCGTGGCTGGACGGCGGGGTACTGCTCACCGATGTCGGCGACTACAGTTTCGCCACCGTGTCGTACCGGTCCTCACTGAAAGAGAAACCCGACAAGGCAACCTATGCCGACACTTCGAATTACTATAAGAAATCAAGGAACATACACCTGGCGTACTTCCAGATCAACCCGATAATCAACAATTCCGTATACGGCATGACAGAGAACTACGAGATTCCGTTCAGCGGTGCGTCGGACTGCGCGATGGAGCGCGTCGTCAACAGCCCCGCCGTCGGCACCCTGGCGTTTCTGCATGCCTACGAGCACAATATCCCGAGCGTCCTCGAGTGCACCTATTGCGAGGTCAAGCGGAGCGCTCTCACCGTGACGGGCTATTTCCAGGCCTACAGCAACCCGGGCGTCAAACAGGCGGGCCTGAGCCTGTTCCACAGCAACCAGAACTATATCCTCAGCGGGTTTGAGATGTCGACCCCGACAAACCTGGAATACCAGATGAACACCTTCGGTGTCCTGTCGAACTGTGCGGAACCGAAGGACTACAAATACGAGCAGCTCA
>JAEEGL010154790.1_pt1 | contig 22435 bp, 21 predicted proteins | sample 9134231 | NCBI WGS metagenome assembly JAEEGL01 (sample SAMN16246548, study PRJNA631951) | gut metagenome | biome: gut microbiome; feature: rumen; material: fiber-attached | host: Bos | place: Iran: Karaj | collected 2018-10
GATCCATGTCAAAGAAAGGCTGTTCTCCCGATAATTCTGCTTGCGAAGGACTATTTGGAAGAATCAAGAATGAGATGTTTTATTGTCGTGAATGGGCCAATGTGAGCATCAAGGAATTCAAAACTATTCTCAACAATTATCTTATATGGTATAATGAAAGACGAATCAAGGTATCTCTTAGCAATATGAGCCCTTTGGAGTACAGACAGAGTCTTGGCTTGCACTTCTGAGATGTCCAAGATTATGTCCGCAACCCACAGCCGCCCGCGCAAAACATAATAAAAGCGCCGCATAAATGCGGCGCTTTCGCGTGTATGAAAGCGGTTTATTCCGCTTCTTCGCTCAGCAGCGTCCACTCGTCGTACTTGCCGTCCAGCTCCTGCTTAAGCGCGTCATGGCGCGCCTGCACGCCCATGCCGTACTGGTGGTCCTGCCAAGTCTCGCTTTTGCCCAGCTCGGTATCAAGAACGGCCAGGTCTTTTTCCAGCTTTTCTATTTCCGCTTCCAGCTGCTTAAGCTGCACGCGCCTTATGCGCTCCTGTTCCTTGCTCAGACGTTCCTTTTTCTGATGCTTTATCAGCTGCGTGCGGGTCTCGCTGGAATAGGCGGGGGAGGACAGCAGATGCGCCATCTCCTGCTTCTTTTCCATGTAGCTGTCGTAATTGCCTTCGTACAGTTTCAGCCCTTCGGGTGTCATTTCCGCCACCCGGGTCGCCACGCGGTTTATGAACCAGCGGTCGTGGGACACGGTGAGTATGGTGCCTTCGTAGTCCATAAGCGCGTCTTCCAGCACCTGGCGGGAGTCCATGTCCAGGTGGTTTGTGGGTTCGTCCAGTATGAGCAGGTTGTCGTGCCGGAGCATCAGCTTGCTGAGCGCCACCCGCCCGCGCTCGCCGCCGGACAGGGTGCCCACCTCGCGGAAAACGTCCTCGCCCGTGAGCAGGAACAGCCCCAGCGCGCTTCTGACTTCTCCGGGCTCGAGCAGGGGAAAGTCGTCCCAGACTTCGCTGAGTATGTCCTTTTCCGGGTGCTGGTCGGCCTGCTTCTGGTCGTAGTAGCCCGTGTCCACGTTGGCGCCGAAAATCACGCTGCCGCCGTCCCGGGTCTCCCGGCCCATGATTATGTTGAGCAGGGTGGTCTTTCCTATGCCGTTTGCGCCTATGATCGCCACACGGTCGCCGCTTTTAAGGTGCAGATCCAGGTTCTCGAACAGGGGCCGCCCGTCAAAGCTCTTTTTGAGCCCCTTTATCATGAGCACGTCGTCGCCCGTGCGCCTGCGGCAGGAGAAGGAAAAGCGCACGTGTTTGTCGCTTACGGGCTTTTCCAGCCGCTCTATCTTTTCCAGCCGCTTTTCGCGGCTCTCGGCGGCCTTTATGCTCTTTTCCCGGTTGAAGGAACGGTAGCGGCGGATGATCTCCTCCTCCCGGCGGATGGTCTCCTGCTGCAGTTCGTATTCCTTTATCTGCTGCCTAAGTCTCGCGTCCCGCCGCTTCTCGAACTCGTCGTAGCCGCAGGAATACTGGGTCACGTGCCCCTGCCTCAACTCCGCCATCTGGGAGCACACGGCGTTCAGGAAATACCGGTCGTGGGACACCACGATCACCGCGCCTTTGTACTTTTTGAGGGTGTCCTCAAGCCAGGCGGTGGCGGGCAGGTCCAGGTGGTTGGTGGGTTCGTCCAGCAGAAGCAGGTCCGGCTGGCGCAGCAGCAGCCGCGCCAGGCACAGGCGGGTCTGCTCGCCGCCGGAAAGCAGGCGGGAGGGCATGTCGCGGCGGTCTTTGGCGAAAGACAGCCCCGCCAGCACGCCCTGTATGCGGCTCTCCTTTTCGTAGCCTCCCGCGTCCTCGTAGCGCTGTGTCAGCCGGGCGTACTGGTCCGCCAGATCCTCGCCGGCAGCGATCTGCTGCTCCATCTCGCGCAGGCGTGTCTCCATGCGGAACAGGTCGTCAAACACCCGGGACAGCTCCTGGGTGACGGTGTAATCGTTCTTTATATCCGCGTGCTGGCTCAGATACCCGATCTTCGCGCCTTTGATAAGGGAGATCACGCCCGAATCCGGCGCGTCTTCCCCGGCGATCAGCTTAAGCAGGGTGCTTTTGCCCGAGCCGTTCACGCCCACCAGCCCCAGCTTGCCGCCTTCGGGCAGGGAGAGGTTTATGTCTTTGAGCACTTCGTTCATCACGAAGGCCTTGTTTACGTTTTGCAGGGTAAGCAGGGTCATTTTGAAATCTCCGCGTCAGTCGCTTATATCCGCGTCGAGAGTGATCTGAATGTCGTAGCCGGGGAAGGCTTCGCGCACCTTTGAGCAAAAGTCGGAGTATACCTTGTTCATGTCCGACTCGAAGGAAACGACCACGTCGAAACGGATGCGTTTGTATTCCTCGTCCAGATTGAAGCCGTGCAGCTGTATGATGTCCGGGTACTCCGCCATAATGCCGTTGATCCTGCCGTAGACCTCGCCTGCGGCGCCCTTAAGACTGGTGGCGTAAACGCTTATGCCCGTGAGCACGACGCCCGTGTCGGCATGCACTTTTTCCATTATGCGCCTTTCCAAAGTGTCGAGCCTGTCCGCCGAAAGGGAGGGATCCACCTGTATGTGGCAGCTGCCGATCAGGCGGTCGGGACCGTAGGAGTGGAGCACCAGGTCGAACACGCCGGACACCTCTTCAAACGACAGTGCGGACTTTTTTACGCTTAAGGACACCTCGCTGTCCACCCTCTGACCCAGGATCACGCTGTAGGCTTCCTTTACCATCCCTATGCCGCTTTTGATGATGACAAGAGAGATGAGCGCGCCCAGATACGCCTCCACGCTGACGTGGAAAATGACGAACACCAGCGCGGCGACCAGAGTGGAAAAGGAGATGATCGCGTCGTTAAGCGCGTCCTGACCGCTGTCCCTGAGGGCGGGGCTGTTGGCTTTGGTGCCCTGCCTTTTGACGTAAAGCCCCAGCAGCACCTTTACGCCGACCGTCAGCGCCACTATGACCAGCGAAACGGCGGAGTAGTCGGGCTCGGTGGGGGAGAATATCTTTTTGACAGATTCCACCAGGGACGTCACGCCTGCGTACAGTATGATCACGGAAATGACCGCGCCGGCGATGTATTCGGCTCTGCCGTGCCCCAGCGGATGCTTTTTGTCGGGCGCCTTGCCACTCAAGTACTGGCCGATTATGGTTATCACGCTGCTCAGGGCGTCGCTTAAGTTGTTGACCGCATCCAGCACTATGGCTACTGACCCGCTCAGCAGACCTATGAGCGCCTTGACTCCCGCCAGTATAGCGTTGGCGATTATCCCGATTATGCTGGTTTTGAATATAACGCGGTCGCGATCCATGTGTCTTCCTCCTGCATACGTACATTTCCAATTATATTATAGCACAATTTACCGGCGTTTGCAAAGCGCTTGACTTGACTGGTATAATAAAGAAGTTGAACTATACGGCGGAGGTAATCCGGTGACTGATAAAAGATCAAATGCGGAGCTGCTGGCTCCGGCGGGCAGCTGGGAGAGTCTGGTGTCGGCGCTGCGCTTCGGCGCGGACGCGGTATACCTGGGCGGGCCGTTTCTGCAGCTGAGGGCGGGCAGCGCGGGTTTCGACATGGAAAAGATCGTCCGCGCGGCCGAGTACGCCCACGCGCGGAAAAAGAAGATATACGTGGCTTCCAACGCCTTTGTGTTCCCGGAAGAGACGGCGAAGATAGCCGAGTATGCCCGGGCGCTTTCCGACGCTGGCGCGGACGCCATGATAGTCAGCGACCTCGGGGGCATACGCGCGGTCAAGCGGGCGTGCCCCGGCATGGAAGTGCATGTGTCCACACAGGCCAACTGCACCAACCATGAGTCCGCGAACATATACTACGAACTGGGAGCCAAACGGGTGGTGCTGGCCCGGGAACTGTCTATCGAACAGATAGCCGCCATTCGGGAGCGCATTCCCGCCGACATGGAACTGGAGGCTTTCGTGCACGGAGCCATGTGCATGGCCTATTCCGGCAGGTGCATGATCAGCGCGTACCTGACGGGACGCAGCGCCAACCGGGGCGGCTGTGCCCAGAGCTGCCGCTGGAAGTTCGCCCTCACGGAAGAAAAGCGCCTGGGGGAGTACTTTCCCATAGAAGAGGACCCGGACGGCGACACCATACTTTCCAGCTACGACCTGAACGCCCTGCCCGTGCTGGACAGGGTGATCGCCGCGGGCGTGTCTTCCCTCAAGATCGAGGGGCGCATGAAGACGGCTTACTACGTGGCGGGGGCGGTCAACGCCTACCGGATGTACCTTGAAGGCGGGGACATGGGCACGTCTCTTGATGAGCTGGAGGCGATCTCCCACCGTCCGTACTCCACGGGCTTTTACGAGGGCGAGATAAAGAAGACGCCCAACGCGCCCGCTTCCTACCTGAGGAGCCGGGAATACCTGGGCGAAGTGCTGGCGCGGGAAGACGGCAGGATACGCGTCAGGCTCAAGAACAAGATCGTGGAAGGGCGGCTGATCGAGGCACTCACTCCCGGCAGGATAATAGGATTCACTGCGGAAAACCTGCTTTCGGAGGAAGGCGAGCCCATAAGCGAAGCCCGGGTGCCAGACAGCGTGTTCACACTGCCCGCGCCCGAAGGCGTGGAGGCGGGAGACTACCTAAGGGGGACGCTGGAATGATACGCCCCGCGGAGGAAAGGGATATCCCCAAAGTGATGGAGCTGCTTAAGCAGGTAGCTCAGGCCCATCACCTTATAAGACCCGACCTGTTCCGCTCCGGTGCCGCGAAATATACGCCGGACGAACTTAGCGGGATCTTTGCCTGCGAAAACACGCCCGTATTCGTGTATGACGACGCAGGGGAAGTGAAAGGCTACTGTTTCTGCATCATAAAGCGGCACGCCGGCGAAGGCGCGCTTAACGATTACACAGAATTGTATATAGACGACTTGTGCGTGGACGAAAACTGCCGGGGGCAGGGCGTAGGCACTCAGCTTTACAGGCACGCGGTCTCCTTTGCCAGGAGAGAGGGTTTCGGATATATCACCTTGAACGTGTGGGAAGGGAACAAAACGGCGCTGGATTTCTACAAAACTATGGGACTTAAGCCCCTCAAATACGTGATGGAACAGCCTCTAAAGGAGGACACATGAAGCAATTTATCTGTTTTGTGCTGGCGCTGGCGCTGCTGGGCGCGTCGCTGCTGACCATGTATCCCCAGCTGCTGGGCGGAGACAGCACGATAAGCGCGATCGACGACCTTATCCCGGAAGACTACAGCGACTACGCGCCCTGGAGGATGGGTGTGCAGGGGCTGGAGAGTTTCCCTATGTACGGCAACGAGGAGACGGGTTTTTACGGCATCAAAGACGTGATGGAGGACGCCTCCGCGTTCATAAAAAACGGCGATGCGGAGCGCCCGGACATCTGGGGCTATATCGGCAGGATACCGCAGAACAAGGGCTTTTTGCAGGCGCTGTACGCTTTGGCTATACTGATCCTGGTGTCCATACCCGTGTACATGGTGCTCAGGCTGCTGTGCTACAACGTACTGTACAAATGGATAGGGGAGCAGGCATTCCTGATCAGGCTGCCATTGCGGGGCATCGCCACCGTTAGCATGGGCATAACCAGCGTGTCCTGCGCGTGGCTCATAACCAACCAGGTGCTGTTCAAATCCCTGCTGGAAAAGCTGATCGCCTGGATAAAGGAGATAACCGATTCGCTGCCCCTGGCGCTATCAAGCGCCAACATCACCGCCATAATCCTTATAACCTGCGTCGTGCTGGGGCTGCTGAAGGTGACGGTGTTCAGGGGCTCGTTCGGCCTGAGCGTGCTGCTCGCGCTGGTACGCGTGCTGATATTCACGGTGTTCTTCGCCTATGTGAGCGTGTTCTGGGGCGAGTTTTCCCAGCGCATCCTGCTCTTCGGCGCCGCCTTCGTGCTGGCGTGCGGCATAGTCGAGGGCGTGCTTGACAAATAACAGGATCGGAAGCTGACAGATGAGGATTCAGACAGTTCGCCGGATAGAGCGCATAGAGGCGCTGTACAGGCAGTTTTACGCCCAAAGCGCGTGCGCTTCGCCCTACCTGTCCTATGAATGGATAAAGAACACCGGGAAAGGCTTCAGGGACAAACACCCGCTGGAAAGCGTGTTCAGCCGCCTGAAAATATACCTGCTGTATAACGACGGCGGCGAATTAAGGTGCATTGCCCCGCTGCTTGCGGAGCATCAGCCCGGGAAACGCAAAAAGATCAAGATAGCCGGCTACAACACGCCCGCGGAGCCGCTGGATCTGGTGTATCCGGGCGACATAAAGGACGAGGAGTTCGACTTTCTGTTTGACGCGGTCACCCAAAGCGAAAAGCCGGACGAATACCTGTTTTCTCCACTCATGAAAGATTCGCTGCTGGCTAAGTACTGTTCTAAACGGAAAAACGCCGCCGTCAAAGACGAAGTCAGCTACCGTATGTTCCTGACAGACTACGACAGCTGGTATGCCGGGCTGTCTAAGAGCGTAAGACAGAACATACGCACGTCCTACAACCGGCTGAACACCGACGGAAAAACATATTCATTCGAGTTTACTTTGGGCAAGCCCCTTTCGAAACAGCAGTACAACAGGATAAACTCCATCCTTTCCAAGCGGCTCATGGAGCACATGAAGGTCAAAAACCCCCTGACGGGGGCCGCGGTAAGGTTTCTAAAGCTCCTGAACCCCGCCTCAAAGGGGCTTAACAACAGCTCCAACAGCTACTGCGCCATACTGTATGTGGACGGTGAGATCGCGGGCTATACCGCGGGACTGATGAACGGAGGAGTCGTATCAGTGTGCCGCTTCGCCATAGACACCGATTTTGCCAGGTACAACCCCGGCGCGATCATACACAACGAGCTGGTTAAGCGCCTGCTTGAAAACGATGCTGCCGGCACCCGGGAATATATCTTCTCGCGGGGAGACGAACAGTATAAACTGAGCTACGGGGGCGAAGCGTTTTCCTACGGCAGCGTCAGGTTCCCCGCCGCGAAATAAGGTCATCGCATAAAAAACTCAGGGGTCATTTGCCCCTGAGTTTTCTGTATCCGGCGATCAGCTTTTTGGCCAGGTTCCGGCCCTTTATGAGCAGCGGGCTGCTGGTGATTATGACCCTGGGGTAAGCGTACTCCACGGGCCCGAACTTCTTTTTGTAGTCCCTGAGCCCCACCATGTCGAAGGTCTTGCAGCCCCTTTCCCGCCAGTATCTGATGGCGGTCCAGATCATGTACTCGTTGGGGCGGTAGTGCTGGAATTCCCGCCAGCTCGCCGCGCCCCAGAAATACGCCGTGTCCCCGAAGCCGGGGAATATGGACGTGGCGATGCACTTGCCGTTTTCCGGCTCGGTGACTCTTACGCACAGCAGGTTTTCCGGCTTGTCCCTGAACGCTTCCATCAGCCTTATCACCTGCCGGCGGGAGTTGTGGGGCTTAAGGTTCTGCTTGGCGAACACGTCGATCAATTGGTCGTAATACTCGTTTGCGAAGCTCTCGGAGGGCGGCACGATCTCGAGCACGGCGCCTCGTCTTTCAAACTGGCGGATAAAGTTGCGGCAGTCGGTCTTGAACACCTTGAACAGCTCTTCGTCCGTGCGGTCGATGTCCAGCATGTAGGTCCTGCGCGTCAGATGGCTGCAGTTTATTGTTTTGATGTCGTCAAAGCCTATGCGGGCGTCGATTGCCTCCATGTAGCCGCAGCGGTATGTTCTTTTCATGTATTCCGCCACGGCGGGCAGCGCTTCCGCGCGGGCGAAGCCTTCCGGGGCGGCGAAGCCCATATTGCAGGTGAACCACTGCTCGAAGGGGCTGGCGAACAGCTTTACCCCCAGTTTTCTGAACAGCAGGCCCACGAACCAGCCCGTTATGTTTTCCTGCTCCAGCTTAAGGTAAACCGCCCTGCCGCGTTTGTCCGCCTCCAGGAAACTTATCCATTCGGGGGTCAAAAACACGGTGTGCAGGTTGTTTAGATCGTTTAATGCCTGCTCGAATTCCGCTTTGCTTGCTTCGGTAACCCGCGTCATTTGCTTTTCCTTTCCAGCCTGAGCCTGTCCAGGGCCCATTTTGCGTCCATGATGAATTCCCTGCCCGCGCCCCGGGGCCTGTCCGAGGTCTTTTGCCCGAGCAGATATTCCAGTATCTCTCCTGCCGGGGCGAACCAGCCGTTCATGGCGGAGATACGGTCTATTGTTTCCGTGAACCGGGCGTCGAGGTTCCCGTCCTTCACGAAGCCGTAGGCGAAGTGGGTGTATACCAGGCACAGGCCGCCCTCTTTTGCCAGCCTGTCCACGTTCTCACGGCAGAGCAGGCGGCAGAACATGTCCGCGTTCTGCCCGTCGGAGGAGGAGAACCAGTAGTTGGAGTACGTCTGTTTGCGCTTTATCCGGCAGGGCATGTCCGGGTCGAACCTGAGGGTATTGACTTCGGACACCGTGTGGTTGCGGATGAACCTGATCTTCTGCCTGCAGACGTCGCCCCAGAATGAGGAGCTGTCAGGGTCGCTGCCGCCGCTTCTCACGCGGCTTTTGCCCAGCAGCCGGCGGGCCGCGCAGTACAGCGCGCCGACAGGCCGGGAGAACCTTTCGCTGCCCCAGTACACGCAGTCGGAATTCACGTTGTGGTTTATGAATATAAGGGGATAGTCCCCCAGAGTTTCCCTGAACAGCTCCAGCCCGGAAAGTATCTCTTCCCGCTCGAACACGCCGCTGCCCGCCCCGTGGGAGGCGATCTCAAAGCCCTTTTCCTTAAGCGAGAGTATGAAATCGCGGTATTCGGGGTCGGAGAGCGTCTGCCCGGGGAAGCCGTCCCGGGAGGGATATGCCCACACGGTCTTGGTGGTCCTAAGTCCGTGGGAGGCCAGATAATCGTATACGGGCTTAATGTTTTCCACCGTCGCTTTGTCGGTGTCGTCTATGACGGTAAAGGCAAACTGTTTTCCGTTGGGCCAGGTCATGGCTTTTTCCCCTTTCTGCGGGTGCGGACTATCAGGCGGTCTAAGGCGATTAGCAGCGGCGGCAGCAGAAAGACTATGAGCGCGAGGGAGAAGAACGCGCCGCTGGCTATCAACAGTCCGATCCTGGAAATGTAGTACACGGAGCAGGTGAGGCCGATGGCGAGCCCCGCCGCGAAGAGTATGAGACCGCTGGTGAATATGGTGGACAGGCTTAACTTGAGCGCGCTGGTCACGGCGGCGGGCTTATCTTCTATGCCCCTCTGGCGGATGTAGTTGCTTGTGAGCAGTATTCCGTAGTCTATGGTCGCACCCATCTGCAGCGCCAGGCAGATCAGGTAGCACATGAAGAATATGGGTATGCCTGCGGGCACGGACAGGGCGGTGTTTATCCACACCGCGCCCTGTATCACGCATATGAGCATGACCGGCACCGTCGCGGACTTGAAGCTTATCGCGACGATCAGGAATATGGCCAGTATGGTTATCAGGTTCACCCGCATCAGGTCCCCGCCGAAGGCCTCGGAAATATCGTATGCGCTCACTATCAGCCCCGTTACCCCCGCCCCTTCCGGGTAGGCGGACCGGGTCAGGTCTATCAGCCTGCGGGTGACGGCCATGGCTTCGTCGCCGAAGGAAGGCATGTCCACTTCGAGGATCACCCTGGAATAGCGGTCGCTCAGGAATATGCGCCTGGCCAGCTCCACCTGCGAAGAGAGCTCGCCGACCTGCGGATTGCCGGGCAGCAGCCTGTGCGCGGCGGCGATCAGTTTGTCGCCCCGGGCCGAAGAACCGAACCCGCTCACCGTGTAATATCCCTGCACGATCATGGAAGGGAGGTTCAGCATGGAGGCGATCTCTTTGGGAGTGTAGTACTTTACCGCCGCCTCCGCGGTGGTCACAAAGCTGTGTACGCTTTTTATTATGTCCCTGCCCTGATAGCGGAGGGAGCGGACTTCGTCTATCAGCGCCCGCTGTTTTGCGAAGCTCTCGTCGGAATCGTCGCCTGGCAGAAGCAGCACCACGGAGTTGTTGCGTCCGTACAGCTCGAACAGTTTGGCCTGGTTCTGGGAAAGGTTGCCGTCCATAAAGGAGTACTGTATGCTGCCCTGCAGCGCAGCGGCGCCCGCTATCACGAGTATAAGCAGGGGCACCAGCACGAAGCGGGAAGCCTTTGACCGGGCGAAGCGCCCCAGCAGTTCGCCGCCCAGGGGAATGGGCCTGTGCGCGGTCTTGCGCAGAGGTTTGGCGAACATGAGTATCAGCGCGGGCATGAGCGTGAACACGCTCACCATGCTGATAAGTATGCCCTTGGACAGCACCATGCCGATATCGAAGCCTATGGTGAAGCTCATGAACATCAGGCTGCCCAGCCCCGCCACGGTGGTGAGGGAGGAGGACGATATGGGCATAAGCGAGCGCCTAAGGGCCAGCTTCATTGCGCTTATTTCGTCCGCTCCCGCGTCGCGTATGTCGCAGAATGCCCGTAGCAGCATTATGGAATAGTCCATGGCCAGCGCCAGCTGCAGTATGGCGCACACGGCGAAGCTGATGAAGGAAATGGACGGGAACACGAAGTTGGTGCCCATGTTGATGAGTATGGACACGGCGATGACGATAAAGAAGATCGCCGGCTCTATATAGCTGCGCCCCGTCAAAAACAGCACCGCCACCACCACTATCACGGCGATGCCCATCGCCAGAGGGATCTCCTCGGCGATACGGTTTTCCACGTATATGGTCTGGGCGGCGTCGCCGGTCAAAAGCCAGCCGCCGCCTATGTCGCTCCGGCCGCGCAGGCTGTTCTGGAGCGTTTCGGTGAAGGCGAAAGAGTCATCGGCGTCGGAGTACACGCTCACCCGGTAATATGTGCGCTCGCCATCGCTTTTCACGTCCGCTTCCGGGTCGAACGAACTGTAGATCACGCCGTCCATCCCGGAAAACCAGTCTTTAAGCTCGAAAGCCTTTTCCTCGCCTATGTCGGGGAACAGCATGGTGATGATCTCCGTATGCCCGAACTCGCTGTTCATGAGCTCCAGGCTGGAGCGGGTCAGCGTGTCCCTGGAAAGATAGGTCACAATGTCGTAATTTATGTTGACCCTCCCCAGCGTGAATATGCTGGCGACGGCCAGAAGCAGATATATGATAAGTATCCCCTTGCGGTGGGACACGACGAAGGATGCGAATCTGTTTGCCATAAAACAGTCCTTTCGGCAGGTAACCGCTCAAATTATACCATTTTTGCCGGGTTAAATTGCTAAATAAAGGTAAAGATGTTGAAATCGCCCCGTGACATGCATATAATGATGACCGGATAGAGGCGCGGAAAAGATGTACCCCCGGCGAGCCGACAGGCGCCAGAGCCGAGGGAAGGGCGATTCCGCCGAATCCTGGGAGCAGGTATGTTCCCCGGGGTGGTGCGTCGGAGAATATCCGCCGCACTGTCCGCTTGACAAAGCGGGAGAGCTATCGAGGAGAAAACGGCTTTACAGCGTCTCCCGTCGGCTGTCCCGGCGGGAGATTTTATATGGCAGATTTTGCATCGGGAGGATACTGATATGGATCTTAGCGGCTCTCATGTAGCCCTTATAACGCCCTTCAAAGCCGACGGCTCGGTGAACTTCGACAAGCTGCAGGAGCTGATCGAGTTCCAGATCGCGGCAGGCACGGACGGCATAGTGGTGCTGGGCACTACCGGCGAAAGCTCCACCATGACCCATGAGGAAGACGAGAACGTGGTCCGCTGCGCGCTGGAAACGGTAAAAGGCAGGTGCCTTCTGATCGCCGGCGCGGGCTCCAACGACACCCAGACCGCGCTTATGAAGAGCGAAGCTTACGCCAAACTGGGCGCGGACGCGCTGCTGCTCATCACGCCTTACTACAACAAGGCCAACCAGACGGGCATGGTAAAGCACTTTACCTACGTAGCCGACCGGGTGGACTGCCCCATAATCGTGTACAACGTGCCCGGCAGGACGGGCTGCGCGCTGGCGCCCGCCAGCGTCGAAAAACTGGCGGCGCACAGGAACATAGTCGGCCTTAAGGAAGCCAGCGGCGATATGAGCTATTTTATGAACATAGCCCATCTGGCCGGCCCCGACTTCCAGCTTTTGTCCGGCAACGACGACCTCATCACCCCCATACTGGCCGCGGGCGGCGTGGGCGTGATAAGCGTGCTGGCAAACGTGGTCCCCGAACAGACCCGCAGGATAGTGACTTCCTTCCTGGAGGGTGACGTAAAGACTTCCCGGGAACTGCAGCTCAAGTACCTGAAACTCGTGCGCGCCCTGTTCATGGAGGTCAACCCCATTCCCGTAAAGGAAGCCATGAACCTTATGGGCATGGAAGTGGGCCCCCTGCGCCTGCCGCTGTGCGAGATGGAAAGCGCGAACCACGAAAAGATGGCCGCCGTGCTCAGAGACTACGGCCTGATCGGAGCTTGATATGAAACTGCTGCTTAACGGCTACGGGCGCATGGGCCGCATGATAGAAGACATCGTGTCCGGCGACCCGGAACTTGAGATAATCGGAAAGATCGACCCGCTTCTGCCGCCCTGGACGGGAGACGCCGCGCCGGAAGGCATACTGGACTTTTCCCTGCCGGAGGGGCTGGATACCTCCTTATCGCTGGCCCGGAAGTACAACTGCCCGCTTTTGATCGGCACTACGGGGCTGAGCGACGAAGCGAAGCAGAAGATACAGGCGCTGTCCCGTCTGGTGCCGGTGATGGCGGAAGCCAATTATTCCCTGGGCGTGGCGGTGCTGAAAAGCGCGGTGCGCATGGCCGCAAAGGCGCTGGGGGAAAGCTTCGATATCGAGATAGTGGAGACCCATCACCGCAAAAAGGTGGACGCTCCCAGCGGCACCGCGCTGATGCTGAGAGCCGCCGCCGACGACGGCAGGAACAAGCCCGTCATTTACGGCCGCCAGGGCCGCACGGGGGAGCGGGGCAGCGAGATCGCCATACATGCCCTGCGGGGCGGCACCGTGGCGGGGGAGCACTCCGTCAGGTTCTTCGGCGACAACGAGACGCTGGAGTTCAGGCATCTTGCCGAAAGCCGCCGCATATTTGCCCTGGGCGCCCTCAGAGCCGTAAAATGGCTGGGCGGCAAGAGCGCGGGACTGTACACCATGGACGACTTTATGGAGGACACGCTATGAACGCGCAGGAGATAATCTCTTTCATCGCCAACGCTCCCAAGAAGACGCCGGTCAAACTGTATTTCCGCGCGTCTCAAACTCCGGATTTCGGCGCCATCAGGCATTTCGGGAACGTGATCTTCGGGGAACTCAGCGAAGTCAAAAGCTGGCTGGAAGCCAATTCGGGCGTGATCGAAGACTGCGAGATGGAGCTGGATAGGCGCAATTCCGCCGTTCCGCTGATCGACCTTAGCGGTATAAACGCCCGCATCGAGCCCGGCGTATATATACGAGACAGGGCGGAGATAGGTGACAGGGCGGTCATAATGATGGGCGCGGTGATCAACATAGGCGCCGTCATAGGCGAAGGCACGATGATAGACATGAACGCCGTGGTGGGCGGCCGGGCGATAGTCGGCAAAAACTGCCACATCGGCGCGGGCGCGGTGCTGGCAGGGGTGATCGAACCGGCCAGCGCGACCCCCGTCACGATTGGCGACGGCACGCTGGTAGGCGCCAACGCCGTGGTGCTGGAGGGCGTGCAGGTGGGTAAAAACGCCGTTGTGGCCGCGGGCGCGATAGTGACTCAGGACGTGCCGGACAACGCGGTGGTAGCAGGCGCTCCCGCGCGCGTGATCAAATATAAGGACGAAAAGACCAATTCCAAGACCGCCATAGTCGACGCGCTGAGGAATCTGGGAGATTAAGCGAAAGCTATAATAGAGGACGGGCAAACGCCCGTCCTTTGTTTATGAAACGGTGTCCGCGGATGCGGGATGCACCGCGCGGTTTTTCGCAGAAAGCCTATTTAAGTATCATCCTTATGATCGCCAGCTGCGCGCGTTTGGGCAGGGCGTTCAGAAGCAGCAGCAGGGGATTTCGGTTCACGCCGTACACCAAACGGGGACGGCGGGCGGACAGGGCGCTTTTTACCGTCGCGGCAATCTTTTCGGGCGGTACGTTTTTAGCTTCCACCCGGTCCACGATGCGCTTAAAGCGGGCGGCGTTCAGACGGTACAAATGCGTGTTTTCGCAAAACGCGTCCAGCTTACGGGTCGACGCGGCCAGCATGCCCGTATTTACCGCGCCGGGGCGGATCACGATCACCCTGTGGCCCAGCAGCTGCAGTTCCATGTTCAGCGCCGCCGCGTACTTTTCGACCGCGGCCTTGGTAACGGCGTACATCCCCGTAAAGGGCAGGGGATCGAGAGGCGCGAGTTCGCTGGAAATCATGACTATGCGGCTGTTTTTTTCAAGCAGCGGCAGGAACGTCCTGTTCACGCGGAACATGCCTGCCAGGTTCACATTGAAGTCGCGGATAAAGTCCTCTTCCGGCATCTCGACCAGAGAGTTTAAGTCGTAAATCCCCGCGGCGTGGACTATGCCGCTTAAGCTGCCCGCCTCGCTTTTGACGCGCTCAAATGCCGAACGTATGCTGCGGGAGTCCGTGATGTCGGCCTGTATGACGCCTTCGGCTGCGCTTATATCCAGCCCCCACACCCGGTGGCCTTCCCGCCTTAACAGGGCGCATATCGCGCTGCCCATGCCGCCGAGCGCGCCCGTGACCAAATAATTCCCCATTTTGTTACCGCCCTTGTTTTTTACCGCCGTTCATTATACAACTTTGGCCGGCATAAGGCAAATAAGGCGCCCTGCGCGAAAGAAACAGCCCCGCTCTGCCTGAGCGGGACTGTATGTTTTTGCAATATGCGCAAACGCTTTGCCGAACGGAACGGATCGCGGATCCGGTCTGTTCGATCGACTACATTTCGCTTAATTCTTCCTGTTCCACCTGCCTGATGCCGGCGCCTCTTAGCGCCTTCATGGCGGCGGTCTCGTCGTCGGGACGCAGTATCATGTACGCCTGGCCGGGTTTGTCGGAAGTGAAGGCGTAAATGTATTCCACGTTCACGTTCGCGTCCTTAAGGCACTCCAGCACGCCTGCCAGACCGCCGGGGGCGTCGGGCATGGCAACTGCCAGCACGTTTGCCACCGCCAGCACGAAGCCGTTTTCCTTGAGCACGGTGCTGGTCAGGTACACGTCGTTCACTATCAGGCGGGCGATGCCGAAATCGCTGGCCTCCGCCAGGGAGAACGCGCGCAGGTTTATGCCGTTGTCCGCCAGCACGCGGGTCATCTGCGCCAGGGCGCCGGCTTTGTTTTCGAGAAATACGCTGATCTGTCGTACCATGTCTGCCTCCTAAATCTTGCGCTTGTCGATCACGCGCACGGCCTTGCCTTCGCTTCTTACGATGCTCTTGGGCGCCACAAGGGTGACTTTGGCGGTGAGGCCCAGCATGGAGCGCAGGCCCTCCACCAGCAGCTTCTGGCGGGCGGCGATCTCGCCCATGTTGTCGGTGAACATCTCGGGAGTCATTTCTACCTGTATGTCGAGCGTGTCGGTGTGGTTCACTCTGTCCACTATGATCTGGTAGTTGGCGGGATAGCCCTGGTTGAGCAGCACTGTCTCGATCTGGCTGGGGAACACGTTCACGCCCCTGATTATGAGCATGTCGTCGCTCCTGCCCCGGGGTTTGCTCATCTTGACGTGGGTGCGCCCGCAGGGGCACTTTTCGCGGGAAAGCACGCATATGTCGCGGGTGCGGTAGCGGATTAGCGGGAAGGCGCGCTTGGTCAGGGAAGTGAACACCAGTTCGCCCTGCTGGCCTTCGGGCAGCACCTCTTCGGTGACGGGGTCGATTATCTCCGCTATGAAGTGGTCCTCGTTTATGTGCATGCCGTTCTGGGCGGAGCACTCGAAGGCCACGCCGGGGCCGCTCAGCTCGGTCAATCCGTAAATGTCGTAAGCCTTTATACCCAGGGTGTTCTGTATGTCGCGGCGCATCTCCTCACTCCAGGCTTCGGCGCCGAATATGCCCGCCTTGAGCGTGATGTCGTCGGGACCCAGGCCCATCTCCTTCATGGTCTCGCCCAGATATGCGGCGTAGGAGGGCGTGCAGCACAGGATGGTGGCGTTTAAGTCGCGTATGAACATTATCTGCCGCTCGGTGTTGCCGCTGGAGGTGGGGACGGTCAGGCAGCCCACCTTATGACTGCCGCCGTGCAGGCCGGGGCCGCCGGTGAACAGGCCGTAGCCGTAAGCTATCTGGCACACGTCCTCGTTGGTGCCGCCCGCCGCGGTGATGGCTCGGGCGCAGCAGTCTTCCCACAGGTCCACGTCTTCCTTGGTGTAGAACGCCACCACGCGCTTGCCCGTGGTGCCGGAAGTGGACTGGATGCGCACGCAGTCCTTGAGGGGCGCGCCGATCAGCCCGTAGGGATAAGCCTCCCTTAAATCTGCCTTGCTTAAGAAGGGCAGCTTCTTAAGGTCGTCCAGGCACTTTATGTCTTCCGGGGCAACGCCCTTGTCTTCCATCTTCTTGCGGTAGTAGGGCACACAGTCCCACACATGTTTGACCTGCTTGATCAGACGCTCGGTCTGAAGGCGGATCATCTCCTCGCGCGGTGCGGTCTCGATCTCCGGCTGATAGTAACGTTCCATATATAATAATTCCTTTCGGATAGGATTTACTCTTCTTCGGCCCCGCGGCGCTCCACGATGGCTTTTAACGCTCCCGCGCCGTTTTCGTCCAGTATGTTCCGGCGCACGCGGCTTATGGTGGCGCTGGACGCCCCGGTGATCTCCAGGATCTTGGTGTACACGTTGTCCTGCATCAGCAGCCTCGCCACTTCGTATCTCTGTTCCATGCTGGACAGCTCCCGCGGGGAGCACAGATCCTCGAAAAAGCGGCGGCACTCCTCTTCGTCCTTTATGGTGAGTATGGCCTTGTACATGTCAGTGTCCGGGATGCGGTCAAAACCGGGTTTCATAAACCGGGCCCCCTTCATTCTGTTCTCAGGAGTATTTTAGCACATTAAAGCGTGAACGTAAAGGGGGAGAAAAATTAAGTTTTGCTTTCGGCGCCGCCGCTCCCGCTATTGATTTTAGCAAAAAATATCTGTATAATGAGCACAGAAGAGGTGAAATCATGGCATACGACAATGCGCTGGTGGCGGGCAAGCTCCGCCGCTGGGAGAAATATCTGAACGATTACCACCTGCCCGCCTGGAACGAGATCCCGGATTTCGGTCTGTATATGGAGCAGGTCACGGTGCTGCTGAAGCAGTATCTGGACTACCTGCCCCCGGAACTCAAGGAGGAGCAGTTCATTACCGCGGCTACCATAAACAACTATGTGCGCACCAAAGTGATGCCCCGGCCCGTGGACAAGCGCTATTTCCGGGTGCATATCGCATACCTTATTATAATCCTCACGCTCAAGCAGTCCCTGTCGATCTCTCTGATACAGAAGATAATCCCCATGGACCGGACGCCCCAGGAAGTGGAGCAGATCTATACCGGCTATGCGGAACTGCACCGCAAGGCGGCCATATTCTTCATGGACCAGGTCAGGATCGCCGCGGGACCGATACTCAGCCACAGGGACCGGGCGGAGATCGCCACCGACAAGCCGGAGGATCTTATCTCCATGTGCGCGATAGTCGGCGCCTTCGCGCGGCTGCTCAGCGAAAAGCTGCTTTTGCTGGAGGGCAAGGACCTGTCCAACGGCGGCTCCGTAGCCGAGCGCGGGGTGAGGCACAAGGAAGAGTAGGGGAAAGGTGAAAACCGAAAGGCTGAATAAAACGGAAGGGGAGCCCCTTCCGTTTTTTCTGTGTTCCGCAGCCGGCGCTGCGCGCTTTTCCGCGCCTGACCGGGCGACATGCCGTCACAGTATCACGCTCAGTATCAGCAGCACTGCGGCGATCACGGCGTCGGTGATGAACACCGCCAGCGCCTGCTCGTCCTTGTCCAGGTCGTCAAAGGTGGTGATGGGCGCGTCCACGTCGTCGATCATATCTTTTTCTATAAAGGGCGGATCCTTTTTTTTCATGCGGGGGAGCTTGAGCTGGGGTATGTTCACGCCGTCCAGCCTCAGATACGCAAGAAAACACCCCAGCACGAACACGAGCCCCAGCACCGCGCACAGGTTGGCCGTTTTCGGCGCGTTTTTGCCCATAAAGAACTGCGCCAGTTTGATCACCAGCAGTGTCAGCACCGCCCGGGTAAAGGTCTTGTACACCACGGGGCGGGTCATGTCCCTGCTCCAGATATCCTTTATCTTCTTTTTAAGTGACATTTTAATGCACCTCGAACACGTCTTAATAATACAATACTATACATAAACGGTGTAAAAAATACAATATGCAAATAGCATTATTTTTGCGTAAAACGGTTTAACGTGACCTGAATAATTCAAATTCACCCCTGCTGATGCCCTGCTTTGCTGAAAAAATGCAGCTATGCAAAAAATAAATATCCAAGTTTTCAAAAAAACCTCTTGACGTGAGAGGGACACTGTTGTATAATTTCCCACATCATCATCGCTTTACACTATGATGAATAAGAAATTGGAGGAGCTTAACATGAAGAAAATGCTGAGCATCGTCCTCGCGCTGGTCATGGTGCTGTCCGTGTTCGCCGTTGCGAACGCCGATCCCATCACCAACTACGTGGACTACCAGACCCAGGCTAACGAAGTTGAGTACTGGTGCATCCAGCACTCCCAGGGCGCCGTTGACCTGAACGTTCTGTGCAACTGCATCGACGGTCTGCTGACCAACAATGCTACCGGCGAGCTGATCGGCTGCGTCGCCACTGACTGGTCTACCGATGACGGTTCTGTTTGGACCTTCAAACTTCGCGACAACGTGAAGTGGGTTGACTGCGAAGGCGAGTACATGGCTGACCTCACCAGCGCCGACTTCCTTTACGGCCTTGAGTTCGTTCTGAACTATCACAAGAACGAGGCCGCCAACACCTCCATGCCCATCGAAATGATCAAGGGCGCGGGCGATTACTATGAGTACACCAAGGCTCTTCCCGCTGAGGAAGCCATGGCTCTGGGCATCGACAAGCTGGTCGAAATGGTCGGCATCGCTGCTCCCGACGACTACACCGTAGTATACACTCTGGTCGCTCCTCTGGGCTACTTCCCCACCGTGGCCACCTATTCCTGCCTGAGCCCCATCAGCCCCGCGCTGCTGGAGGAGATCGGCGCCGACGGCTACCGCAATGTAACTTATGATACACTGTGGTACAACGGCCCCTACTACGTAAGCGAGTTCATCGATCGTTCCTACAAGATCCTGACCGCCAACCCCCTGTACTACAATCCCGACGACGAGCTGTTCGACACCGTTAAGGTCCAGATGGTCGAGTCTGCCGACCAGGCCTTCCTGCTCTACGAAGCGGGCGACATCGACAACGTGTCCCTGAACCAGGCCAACCTGGTGTCCATCTACAACAACCCGGACGATCCCTTCCATGACTACCTCATCGAAGCCCGTCCCACCAAGTATTCATATCAGATGCACCTGAACTACCACAAGAAGGATGCCGAAGGCAATGAAGACGTGGCTTGGAACACTGCCGTTGCCAACGAGAACTTCCGTCTTGCCATGTACTACGGCATCGACCTGACCGACTGGCTGGCCAGGACCAACTTCATCAACCCCCTGTCCTGCGAGAACTACTGCTACACCGCCAACGGTGTGTCCGCCCTGTCTGACGGCCGCGACTACACCGCAGTGGTGCGCGAGAAGATCGGCCTGGACTACGATCCCAGCGTCTACAACCGCTTCGACGCGGAGAAGGCTGCCGCTTACGTAACCGCCGCCAAGGAAGAGCTGACCGCCGCCGGCGTTGAGCTGCCCGTGAAGACCGCTTACTGGATCGTCGCCGGCAACCAGACCGCCCGCGACTCCGCCGAAGTGCTCGAGAAGTGCATCGAGAGCACCCTGGGCGAGATCATCGACCTTGAGATCAACACCTACATCTCCTCCCTCGCGCAGGAAGTGCGCAATCCCAGCCTCTACAGCTTCGTGATCAATGGCTGGGGCGCCGACTTCGGTGATCCCGTCAACTTCCTGGGCCAGGAGACCTACGGCGACGACAACGCCTACTATTCTCAGTACTACTCCAAGATCAACGAAGCTTCCGACGAGAAGCTGATCGCGACCTACAAGGAGTTCACCGAACTGGTCAACAAGGCCAAGGCCGAGAACGCCGACCTGGACGCCCGTTACACCATGTTCGCCGACGCTGAGGCTTACATGATCCAGCACGCTCTGGTCATCCCCTGCTACTACAACGTGGGCTGGATGCTGAGCAAGGTCGATCCGTATTCTCAGGTATACTGCGCTTACGGCATGATGACCTACCGCTACGTGAACTACAAGACCAACGACGCCGGCTTCACCACCGCCGAACTGGCCAAGTAAGTTCCGTTTCCGCGATCAGTGAAGGCTTAAGCCTTTACCGTGCGCCGGGCAGCCCCTTGCGGGCTGCCCGGGCACATACGCGTTTCGTTTGACACCGCGCACCGGCGTCCGGGGGACATACGCCGGGCGGCAGTGTGCGGTGACGAAAACAAGACTGTTTCGGATGACGGAGTGATCCGAAAGGAACGCCCGTCGTCCTTTTCTATTAAATACAGGAGGCGAAAAGATGCTTAAATACTGTGTGAAGCGTCTGCTGCAATCGCTGATAACGGTGCTCCTGATCGTGTCGATCGTGTTCCTGCTCATGAGGCTGCTGCCCACGGACTACTACTTCCGCGAGGACGAGCTGATGAAGTTCACCGACGAGCAGAAAAACGAGCGCCTGGAGGCCGAAGGCCTGCTGGATCCCCCGCTGGTGCAGCTGGGCAATTTCTACCGCAACATGATCCAGTTCCAGGTCCTTAAGGGCAAGAGCGTGGTGAGAGCCTACGCCCTGGATCAGTACATTAGCATGAAACTTCGGGGCGAAAACATCGAATTGTCCAAGGGCCAGAAGACCCAGTGGGCGTTCAACCTGGGCATGTCGCGCCGAGTGGCCGCCGGCCAGCCGGTGCAGAAGGTCATAGCCGAAAAGATGTCCGTGTCAATGCAGATAGGCCTGACGTCCCTGGCTATATCCCTGGTACTGGGCGTGGTGCTGGGCGTGCTGCAGGCCCGCCGGAAAGACGGCCTGCTTGACCGCGTGGGCATAGGCTACACCGTGTTCGTAAACGCGGTGCCCCACCTGGTCAGCTACTCCCTGCTGCTCATACTGGGCAACAAGGTGCTGGGGCTGCCCGCGGTGTACAAAGCCCGCGAGCCGGTCAACTCCCTGATACTGCCCGTCGCCTGTCTGGCGCTGGGCAGCACGGCAGGCTACATGCTGTGGATGCGCCGCTACATGGTGGATGAGCTGAACAAGGACTACATCCGCCTGGCGAAATTGAAGGGCATGAGCACCACCGCGGTCATGTTCAGGCACGTGCTCAAAAACGCCTTCGTGCCTCTGGCCCAGTACCTGCCCTACTCCATAGTGTTCACGGTGGGCGGCAGCCTGCTGGTGGAGAGCTTCTTCTCTATCCCCGGCATGGGCCCGATGCTGTCCACGGCGATCCCAAGATACGACCTTAACCTCGTGCAGGCCATAGTCATGTTCTACGCCATACTGGGCGTGATAGGCGTGTTCCTGGGCGACATACTGATGTGTCTGATCGACCCGCGTATCAGTCTTATACGGAAAGGAGATGCACGCTGATGGCCAAGAAGAAACAGCAAAGGCGCAAGACAGTGCAGGAGCTGGAGCAGCCGGTCGTAAAATTAGACGTGGATTACTCCGCCGTCGACAAGGAACCCAAGAAGGAACGCCCCTACGGCAGAGCCTATCTGGGCGCCCGCAGCTCCATGCCCGAAGATCAGCTGTTCGAGTTCGCCGAGTACCGCCCGCAGGACGCGGAGCGCACCGGCTACAGCAATTACAGCTACTGGAAGAGCGTGTGGCAGAACTTCATCAAGAACAAGCCCGCCATAGTGATGAGCATAGTGTTCATACTCCTGTTCATATTCACCTTCGTGGCGGAATCCATAAGCCCGTACTCCGTGGCCACCCTGGAGCAGGATAACAAGTCCATATTCCTGCTGCCCTCCTCCGAGCACTGGTTCGGCACCACCCAGGCGGGCAAGGATTACTGGGTGATCACCTGGTACGCCACCCGCGTATCCCTGGCGCTGGCCGCCATCGTGGCGGTGGGCCAGATAATCGCCGGCACGGTGATAGGCCTGGTGTGGGGCTACATAAGGAAGCTGGACCGCTTCTTTACCGAGCTTTATAACCTGATCGACAACGTTCCCACCATCATATACATGACCCTGATAGCCCTTATGGTGGGCCAGTCGCTGGGCATAATGGCGGTGACGATGATCGCCTTCGGCTGGCTGGGCACGGCAAGGAACGTCAGGAACCTGGTGTTCATGTACCGCGACAGGGAATACAACCTGGCCTCCCGCTGCCTGGGCACC
>JAEEGL013471582.1_pt1 | contig 22435 bp, 21 predicted proteins | sample 9134231 | NCBI WGS metagenome assembly JAEEGL01 (sample SAMN16246548, study PRJNA631951) | gut metagenome | biome: gut microbiome; feature: rumen; material: fiber-attached | host: Bos | place: Iran: Karaj | collected 2018-10
AAATTATGAAAAATGGTATGAAGGAGATGAATATTACTGGGGCACAGAACCCGGGAGTTTTCTTGATGAATTAATAGATCTGTGCCCTCCTTCTGCAGGAAAAAAGGTGCTTGATATAGGTTGCGGCGGAGTTCCGCATTATCATTGCATGGATACGATTATCTGCAGAAAGACAAAGAAAGATCTGATCAGATAAATGATCTGTTTCTATAGAGTTTTATCGTACGATATACGAAATGTCGAGAGAGGTAGGGACGCATGGATATGAACTACAGGGTTATAGAAAAAGAAAAGTATTACCGGAGCGGGGTATTCCGTCATTTTACGGAAGACTGCAAATGTTCATTTTCTATGACTGCGAAAATAGATGTCACAGATCTGGTGGATCATTCCAGGCGGACAAGCACTAAGTTTTATATCAACTTTCTGTATGTTCTTTCAAAGGTGCTGAACTCAAGAGATGACTACAAGATGGGTTATCTCTGGCAGTCGGAAGAGCTGATCTGTTATGACAGCATCAATCCGATTCAGTATGTTTTTCATGAGGATACGGAAACATGTACGCCGGTCTATACGACTTATTCTGAAGAATATGAAGTGTTTTATCGGAATGCTTTAAATGATGTAGAGAATGCAAAGAAAGCAAGGGAATATGGGCTTGATATGATGAATCATCCGAACTGGTTTGATGCATCTTATATTTCCTGGCTGTCCTATGATTCGTTGAACATTGAGCTGCCGGACGGATATTTGCATTTTGCTCCCATCATCAACTGGGGGAAATACCGGGAGGAATACGGCAGACTTATGATGCCGGTGAGTGTCCGACTGAATCATGCTATAGCAGATGGATTTCTTGTGGCAAATGTATACAGACTGCTGGAAAAGGAAATGGCGGAATTTTGCGGGTACTAAAGACTATCAGCCGCAGGTGCCGTTATCAGAAAAATTGGTTTACGGACAGCGCTGGTGCAGGGAAAAGTACAGAGGTGACGGAGAATGAACAAAACGGATTTGCATAAGAAATTGTATAGCCTTCAGGATCTGAAATATCGGGATATGCAGATAAAGATAATTCCGACCGTAAGTCCAGAGTCGATCATCGGAGTGAGGACTCCGGAACTTAAGACAATGGCAAAGGATTTTTTGAAAGCCGGAGATCATAAGGATTTTCTTGGAGAGCTGCCCCATAAGTATTTTGAAGAAAACCAGTTGCAGGCTTTCATTATTTCGGGGATTAAAGATCCGGAAGAATGTATGGAGGAACTGGAGAAGTTTCTCCCCTATGTAGATAACTGGGCTACGTGTGATCAGATGTCTCCGAAGATCTTTAGGAAGCACAAAGATGTGCTTCTTGCGCATATTAAAGAGTGGATCAGATCGGATAAGACATATACCATAAGATTTGGAGTGGGAATGTTGATGGAGCATTTTCTGGATGAGGACTACGATCCGCAGTATCCGGAGATGGTCGCCGGGATCAGATCGGAAGAGTACTACGTCAATATGATGATCGCCTGGTACTTTGCAACTGCTCTTTCAAAGCAGTATGAAAGCATTCTGCCGTTTATAGAGGGAAAAAGACTTGAAGACTGGACCCATAACAAGGCAATTCAGAAGAGTGTGGAGAGCAGCAGGATCAGGGATGAACAAAAAATATATCTTAAAACATTGAAAGCGACACATTAACATCGGCTGAAACTGCAAAGCAAGATCGAGCTTGAGGAAAGACCTATCATCCATTATGATTGGAACGAGCACTGTAAGTACTACTTGGATCGGCAGCGAAAGGAGGACCGAAAATGAAAAGGATCATAGGTTTGATTTTATCTATGTGCATGGTGACAGCTCTTTACGGATGCGGCATGACCGGCGCTAAGCAGCAGGATGTTGCCAGGGCAGATAATACGAATGATGCAAAAGTGGATCTGAATGCAATTATGGATTCGGTCGAAAAGATGATACAGAATGATTTTAAGCCGAAGATAGGCATTGTACTTGGGTCCGGTCTAAATAAACTGGCGGATGAAGTCGATGTTGTGCAGACGATCCCATATGAAGAAATACCCGGATTTCCTCATTCAACGGTTCACGGGCACAATGGCAGGTATATACTGGGGTATCTCGAAAATGTACCGGTAATAATGATGGATGGCCGTGTTCATTATTATGAAGGATATTCCATGGAGGAGGTTGTCACTCCCGTCAGAGTTATGGCCAAACTGGGAGTTGATGAGATCATCACGTCAAATGCAGTAGGCAGTCTCAGAGCTGAGTATCCGGTGGGAGCGCTTGTCTGTATTGAAGATCACATTTCATCATTTGTTCCGAACGTACTGATCGGCCCGAATGACGATTCACTGGGCGAAAGGTTTGTAGGAATGAACAATATATACGACAGCTCTTTGAGGAAAACTGCCCATGAAGCAGCAGACGAACTCGGTATAGATCTGTTAGATGGCATTTACCTGCAGGTAACGGGTCCGACTTACGAGTCCAAGGCAGAAGCAGAGATGTATGCCTCTCTTGGAGCGGACATAATCGGTATGAGCACTGCCTGTGAGGCTATTGCCCTGAAGCATATGAATGTGAAGATCCTTTCCATCAGCTGTATCACTGACTATTGCCCGAACGTAAATAACATTGACACTACGCATGAAGAGGTTCTGAAAAACGCCGATAAAGTCAGTCATGAATTCGTGAGCCTGATAAAGGCAATCGTAAGAAAACTGTAAGAGTCTTCCTCGTCGCGGTTCCACCCCCATATCCTGTGAGGATCCCCGTGAATCCGACTATAGTCTTTCTGAAGAGTGTGGAGCGCGGCAAGTGCTTCATCGAATATATCCCGGCGGAAAACGCCCGGGTTCCGATCGAAGCGGATGTACCACGATTCAAAGAATGTGCAAAAATCGCCGTTGGCTGTATATCAGCCACGAGTTGTCAGACAGCCAATGGGTAAACCCGGGACAGAAAAACGGCACAGGGGGCACAGACAAGGAAAAGTGTAAAAAACCGATTGCTTGACAGACAAACGGTCCGTTACTATAATCGTGGTCGATTCTCGTATTGAGCAGGAAGAGCGTCCTGATTTACAGGTCATATGAGCACAGTTTCAGACCTGATCCGAAACGCCCGGTATTTACGGAGTGTGCGAAAAGTGTTTCTGACAGAAAGAAAAGCCGCATGAACGGCCATCATAAAACAGGCAGAATAAAGGTAACAGCGGGCATCATGGCAGTCGTGATGATTTTTGCCATGTTTTTTTCCTCGTTTTTTATCGCTTCGCATGTCGATCATGACTGTACGGGAGAGGATTGTCCCATATGCGCCTGCATTCAGCAATGCGAGAATACTATCCGGGGTATAGGCAGCGGTATCGCGGCCACGTCAGCTGTTATCATGCCCTTGATGATCGCTTTAGTGATCACATCTTTCGGCGTGCTTTCATTTCAATGGAATACGCCGGTTTCCGCAAAAGTCCGTATGAATAATTGAACAACCATACTTATGGGCAGATCATGCCCTTTTGAGGTTGACAACAGCGTTGGCGTCGGGCAGGGGATCCCCTCCCGATCTGCGCGCGAGATTATTCGATACGGAGGTTCAAATGAATAGATATTTTTCTGTACCGCTGGCCGGCATTATGGCGGCGTGTTGCATTTCGGCCTGCGGATCTGTAAATGACGTATCCGCAACATCAGGTGACGACAAGCTTCAGATCGTAACGACCATATTCCCCGAATATGACTGGGTAATGAATGTTTTGGGTGACAATCCTGCAAATGCAGAAGTTACCATGCTGCTTGACAACGGAGTAGACCTTCACAGTTATCAGCCCACTGCGGACGATATCCTGAAGATATCAACCTGCGACATGTTCATATATGTAGGCGGAGAATCCGATGAATGGGTGGAAGATGCGCTCAAGGAAGCGACAAATAAAGACATGTCCGTGGTCAACCTCCTTGAGGCCCTCGGAGATTCCGTTAAGGAAGAGGAAATAGTAGAGGGCATGCAGGAAGATGAACACGAACACGAAGGAGAGGAAGCTGCCGGGCATGATGATGGCGATGCCGGTGAGCATGAGCATGAAGAGGGCGAACCGGAGTATGACGAACATGTGTGGCTGTCCCTTCGAAATGCCGCAAAACTGACAGACAGTATATCAAAAGAGCTTCAAAGGATCGATGCGGCTAATGCCGGGGTATATGCGGCCAACAGCGAAGCGTATATCCAAAAGTTGAACGATCTTGATAAGCAGTACGGTGATGCTGTATCAGCCGCTTCCGTTAAGACCCTTCTGTTCGGAGACCGTTTTCCGTTCCGCTATCTTACGGACGATTACGGACTGACTTATTATGCTGCTTTTGTCGGATGCTCGGCGGAAACAGAGGCCAGCTTTGAGACCATCACCTTTCTGGCAGAAAAGGTTGATGAACTGTCATTACACGCCGTTATGACCATTGAAGGGAAGGATCACAGGATCGCGGAGACGATCGTGCAGAATACGGAAAGCAAGGATCAGCAGATCCTTACAATGGATTCCCTGCAGTCCACCACATCAAAGGATGTGGAAGGCGGGACAACGTATCTGTCCGTTATGGAAGAAAACCTGACAGTTCTTAAAGAGGCGTTAAGGTAGGAGGGATCATCATGGCTTTTATCACCGTGACAGATCTGTCGCTGGGATATGATGAACAGCTTGTCCTGCGTGATCTGAATTTTTCGGTATCAAAGGGGGATTATCTGTGTATCGTGGGAGAAAACGGTTCCGGTAAGACGACTCTCATGAAAACGATACTGCATCTGAAAGAACCCATAAGCGGAAAGATCGAAACCGGTGATGGGCTGAAACAAAACGAGATAGGGTATCTGCCGCAGCAGACGATAGTACAAAAAGATTTCCCGGCATCCGTAAAAGAGATCGTTCTCTCCGGATGCCAGGGACGCTGCGGCTTCCGGCCGTTCTACAGCAAGGAAGAAAAAACTCTTGCAAGGGAAAACATGGAAAGGATGGGGATCACGGATCTGGCAAACCGCTGTTACAGGGATCTGTCCGGCGGACAGCAGCAGAGGGTCCTGCTTGCGAGGGCACTTTGCGCGACCGGAAAGGTGCTGCTCCTTGACGAACCCGTGGCCGGTCTCGACCCGAAAGTGACTGCTCAGATGTATGATCTGATCGAAGGACTGAACAAGGAAGGGATCACAATTATCATGATATCCCATGATATCTCGGCGGCTGTAAGATATGCGAGCCATATCCTTCACATCGGAGACAGGGTGTTTTTTGGGAGCAGGGAGGAATATCTGAAGAGCGGGATCGGAAAAAGCTTTGTCGAGATGGGTAAAGGGGGTGAGAACAACGGATAAACTTATCATGTATCTGCAATATCCATTTGTCAGATATGCGCTGATCGTGGGCGTATTGATCGCCCTGTGTTCATCACTTCTCGGCGTAACACTCGTCCTGAAGAGATTTTCATTCATCGGGGACGGGCTTTCCCACGTGGCATTCGGAGCAATGTCCGTCGCTGCGGTTCTGCAGCTGACGAACGAAATGATGCTTATACTTCCGGTTACGGTCATAAGCGCCGTAATGCTCCTTCGTACCGGTCAGAATGCCAGGATCAAGGGAGACGCCGCGATAGCCATGATATCTGTCGGAGCCCTTGCCTTCGGGTATCTGATCATGAACATCTTCTCCACTTCATCAAATCTGACTGGGGATGTGTGCTCCACATTGTTCGGATCAACCTCGATACTGACCCTCACTCCCGGTGAGGTGTGGCTGTGCGCTGTCCTTTCCATAGCGGTGGTATTGATCTTTATTATCTTTTATAACAAGATCTTTGCCGTCACATTTGATGAAGAGTTCGCAAAAGCAACGGGAACAAGGGCGGAAGCTTACAATCTGCTTGTAGCTGTCGTCATAGCGGTCGTTATCGTTCTTGCCATGAACCTGGTAGGATCTCTTTTGATATCGGCGCTTGTCATATTTCCTGCCCTGTCGGCAATGAGGTTATTTGACAATTTCAAAGCCGTCACGATATGCTCCGCAATCCTGTCAGTCATATGTGCATTTTTCGGGATGATCGTATCCATTCTGGGAGGAACGCCGGTGGGTTCGACTATCGTCGCCGTTGATGTGGCGGTTTTTTTGATCTGCTATTTCTCCGGACGTGTTAAAAGGGGTATCGTCAGATGAAGAAAAATAAGATAATAAGTCTGTCTGCATGCGCGATCGCTCTGATACTGGGAGTGAGCTGCGGGCAAAATGAAGATCCAACCGGAAGAAATAAGGTAAGCAACGGGAATAATGTACAGAGTATTCTTGAACAGGGCATGTCGGAAGCCGAAGCCGAAACCGAAACCGGATCCGACATTACCGTGCAGGAAGATACGGCTCCCGCTGCTGCGAAAGAACCTACAGACACGCCATCTGACGCCGTTCCGGCACCGGTTCCCGAAAGCGGACCGGCGGCCGATATATCGGGCGGGACAAATGAAGATCATATTGATCTGACAGCATTATCCGGAACAATGGTCTATTCGGAAGTCTATAACATGATGTATTATCCCGAAAACTATATCGGAAAGACTGTTAAGATGAGCGGGTCGTATGCTGTCTATCATGATGAAAGCACGGGCAAGTATTACCATGCATGCATAATATCGGATGCCACGGCATGCTGTACGCAGGGGATCGAATTTGAGCTCACGGATGACTATTCCTATCCGGAGGACTATCCGGAAGAAGGCGGAGAGATCTGCGTGGAAGGAGTGTTCGACACCTACATGGAAGGGGAATACACATACTGCATACTGAGAAATGCAAGAAAACAGCAGTGACAGACCCTGATTTTCCGTCATTACTCCTTTATTGAACACGGGTCGGCGAAAAGCCGCATCACAATATAAAAATTGCGGGTTTCACAGCAGACTCTTCAGCACCGAGAACAGTTCGTCGGGTTCGATGGGCTTGGTCAGATGCGCATTCATTCCTGCGGCAAATGAGAGCCTCACATCCTCGTCCAGGGCGTTTGCCGTGAGGGCAATGATGGGGATGGTTGCAGCGTCAGGCCGGTCCGTCCCGCGTATCGCCCTCGCCGCATCGAGCCCGTTCATCTTTGGCATCCGGATATCCATGAGTATCGCGTCATAGGCTCCGATCTCACTGTTTTTGAACAATTCCACGGCTTCCTCCCCTGTGGAGGCGCAGTCCGTCTGAATATCATTTGTCGCCAGCAGCTTTTCCATGATGCTGGCGTTGATGGACATGTCTTCGGCCAGGAGGATCCTGCTGCCGCTTAAGGGGGCCGCCTTACTCGATTTCTGTGATCCGGCCTTCCTGCCCGCAAGGATCTTCCCCAGCTCCTCCTCTATGTGTCCCGTAAAGATCGGCTTTGCCAGAAATCCGTCCACGCCGGCAATAAAAGCCTCTTCCATGATCTCATACCAGTTGTATGTGGTGAGAACTATCGTGATCTCATCCCTTTTCGCGGTCTCCCTTATGCGTCTTGTGAGTTCAATGCCGTCCATTTCCGGCATTTTCCAGTCGATGAGCATCAGGTTAAAAGGCGGCTTATGGTCGGGCAGACTTCCAAGCATAGCCAGCGCGTCCCTGCCGCTTAAGACGTATTCGGAGTCTATTCCGATGCGGCGGAGTACCATCCTGGCGTGTTCACAGGCCGTGACGTCGTCATCCACGATGAGCGCCCGAAGATCCGAGGGGTCGAAGGGGTATTTTCCGGTTTCCTTTCCGCCGCAGGTTCCGAGGGGGATGCAGACAGTAAAGGTCGAGCCTTTTTCTTTCCCGGATTCCACCTCGATGCTGCCGCCCATCATGTCAATGATCTTTTTCGATATTGCAAGACCCAGACCCGTATTTTCCACGCGGCTTCCATCGGCATCCGTCTCCTTGGAAAACGGCTCGAAAAGTTCAGGCAGATATCCGGGGTCAATGCCGTCTCCGCTGTCGGAGATCGCAAAGCAGATGCTGACCCTGTCTTCCGTGCGCTGCCCTTCCTTTACGGTAAATGAGATCCTGCCTCCGGGAGGGGTATAAAGGATCGCGTTTTCAAGGATGTTGAGGATCACCTGCTTGAGCTTCAGGTCATCACCGATATAGTGATCATCGATCTGTCCGAGTACGCTGCAGTCAAAGACGAGATCCTTATCCTCGCATTTTGATTCGGTCACCGTGTTTATCTGCTCAAGCATGTTTCCGAAGGAGAATTCCTCCTCTTTGAGTTTCATGTTTCCGGACTCAATAAGGCTCATTTCGAGGATATCATTGATAAGGGAAATGAGGTGTCTTGCGCTGGTGCCGATCTGCGTAACGATCTCTCTTGTCTCGTCGTCAAGGTCGGGATTCCTGAGCGCCAGATTGTAAAGCCCCACGATATCGTTCATTGGGGTGCGTATCTTATGGCTCATGTTGGAAAGAAAAGCCGTCTTCGTCAGGTTGGCGCGTTCCGCCTCCTCCAGAGCTCTTGTCAGCATCTGCCTGCGCTCTTCCTCAACGACTTTAAGGGATACTCCCGGGGGCTCGTCCTTATTTTCGGAATTCTGCAGAATATCCTTCAGGATGTCCTTAAGAGAGCGGTAGGTGGAGAGGAGGTCAGGCATTTTCTTCGAGATCTCCTCGGTATCGCCTTCTTTGGCGGCCACTTCCAGGGCTTTTGCCTTTTCCGAAAGGGCGTTGGCTCCGATTGCCGCCGATGTGCTCTTTAATGAGTGCACATTTATAGCCAGGTTTTCAAGGTCTCCGTCTTTAAAATTATCCTCGATCTGCCGGGACTTGACGTCGATGGACAATTCGAAAGTCTCTATGGCGTATATGTAATCCTCGGCGTCGCCGCAGTACTCTATTCCCTTGGCGGGATCGATCTCGGGATGCTCGAAGATGATGTGGGGAAGCTTGGAGAGCTCGCTGTCTTCGGAGACCTCATCCTTGCCGTCACTCAGGATAACGGAATCCTGGGGCAGATATTTGATCATCATGCGTTCCATGTCGTCAATGTTTACGGGCTTCGAGAGATAATTTGTAAAGCCTGCTTTCATCATCTTCTCTTTGTCCCCGGAGACGGCGCTGGCAGTAAGTGAGATGATCGGAGTCTTTTCGAATTTTTCAGGATAGATCTCTTTGATCTTTTCGAGTGTCTCTATGCCGTTCATCTGCGGCATTCTGTAATCCAGAAACACCAGATCGTAGTGCTCGCTGCCGAACTTCTCTATGCACTCGGCTCCGCTTGTGGCAACATCGATATGCATTTTGGTGCGCTTGAGAAGTCCTGCCACCACCTGCAGGTTCATAGGTGTGTCGTCGACAACGAGAAGCCTCAGCCCGGGAGCGGTAAAGAGCGAATGCTTTCTGCGGTTATTATCGGTTTCGTTCGAATGAGGATCCGGAGTAAACTCACCTACAGGAGTCCAGTCGGCAACCTTCTGGGTCAGTACAAATGAGAACCTTGATCCGTTTTCGTAGCGGCTTTCCACCTTTAGTTCACTGTCCATAATGGAAAGGAGCTGTCTTGTGATGGCAAGTCCCAGGCCCGTTCCCTCGATGCTGCGTGTCTTTTTGAGATCCAGACGGTCAAAGGGTTCAAACAGCCGCTTCATGTCCTCTTCCCGGATGCCTATACCCGTGTCTGTGACGGATACTTCAAAGCTCACGGAGTCAGTCTGACGTTCCCTGAGGCAGATCTCAAAGTCCACGGACCCCTTTTCGGTATATTTTACGGCGTTGGTAAGGAGGTTGGTGATGATCTGCTTCACTCTGATCTCATCGCCGTACAGAAGGCCGGGAAGTGCGGGATCCACCTTAAAGCTGAGTGTCAGGCCCTTTGCTTCCGCGCGGAACTGGACCAGATTGTACAGATCCACGATAAGAGACGTGAGAGAATACTCTTCATTTTCCAGAGTCATTTTTCCGGTCTCTATCTTGGAGAAATCAAGTATGTCGCTTATTATCCCGAGAAGGCTTACGCCGGCTTTCCTTATGTTCTCGGAATAATCCAGTATCACCGAGCTGTCGGTCTCGCGCTGTATCATCTCATTCATTCCGAGGATGGCCGTAATGGGGGTGCGTATCTCGTGGCTCATATTGGACAGAAACGCGCTTTTGGAATTGTTGGCCTGCTCCGCCTGTTCCAGCGCGTAGGCGAGGTTTCGCGCCCTCTCCTTCTCCTCTTCCGCCAGCCTGTTCTCGGTGATGTCCTCTATGAAAACGTAGTATACCTCCCCGTAGCCCGGAAGAGTCGCAAAGTGGCCGTAGTCGTCCACCCATCTGACGGAGCCGTCTTTCCGGATGATCCGGTACACCACATAATCGATGCTTCTTCTGTTGGAGGGCTGTGATATCTGTTCGTCTATGGAATTCTGGATCTTTTCATAATCCTCGGGGTGCACCATGCCTTTGAAGTTATTGCCGGTAAGTTCGCGGAACTCGTCCACCGTGCCGCAGCCGAAGATCTCACAGGTGGACTGATTCACATACAAAAGCTCCATGGTCTCGTCTGCGCGGTAGATAAAAAAGCCTCCGGGCATCTGTTCCGCCAGCCATTCAGCCGCTGACATTCCCTCTTTGGAGGGAATGGTGTTCATTATATCATCGCTTATCAGTCTGTTTCTCTGCATCCTGGCACCTCTTTGAACATGGTTCCTGCAACGCGTTCATTATAGCACAGAACATATCGGGATCAGCTTTTCCTCCTGCCCTGTTAAGGGGAATATCGTGCGCTTTACATCATGATGAGAAATATTGTACAGTAATTAAGCGCGGAGAGCAGACAGTTCACGTCTGCCGCTTAATGATACAACATTTTGTTCCGCTCCGTAAACAACATTAATGAAAACTTACCTCAGCAAAGCCGGCGGCAGGGAGGAGCGGATAAAGGGATGAAAAACGTACCGGAGGAAATATGGCAGGAGAGGTGATCATGGGATTGCTGATCCCCTTTGCGGGAACAAGCCTTGGGGCAGCAATGGTATTCTTTTTTTCAAAACAGATATCCGGAGGTCTCAGGAAGATCCTGACGGGATTTGCTGCCGGCGTCATGGTGGCGGCTTCCTTCTGGAGCCTGCTGCAGCCGGCGCTTGACAGCAGCGCCATGGGAAAGCTGTCCTTCATACCCGCCGCAACGGGTTTTCTGATCGGAGTCGGCTTCCTCCTCCTGCTCGACGAGATCACGCCGCATATGCACATGGATCATCAGGTTGAAGGTCCGGAGAGCAAACTGAAACATACCACAAAACTGATCCTTGCGGTGACGCTTCACAATATACCCGAGGGAATGGCGGTGGGGGTCGTGTATGCAGGCTGGCTCTCAGGACAGGCGGACGTCACACATACGGCGGCCCTGGCTCTTGCCCTTGGGATCGCCATTCAGAATTTCCCCGAGGGCGCCATAGTATCCATGCCTCTTCTGGCAGAGGGAATGCCGAAAAATAAGACCTTCGGCTACGGCGTTCTGTCCGGGGCCGTTGAGCCGGTTGCCGCGATCGTGACCATCATGGCTGCGAGGGCAGTCGTGCCTGTCCTGCCGTATCTACTGGCGTTTGCAGCCGGAGCCATGTTCTATGTGGTGGTGGAGGAGCTGATCCCGGAAATGTCCGAGGGCAAACACTCCAATGCCGGCACCATCGCCTTTTCTTTCGGCTTTGTACTGATGATGATCCTGGATGTGGCGCTGGGATAAGACGGCTCAGGCTGCCGTTTCATTTTTTGCGGCTTTTTTCTTCTTCATTTCCAGGATGCCGAGGGCGATGAATGCGACTCCCGCAAGCACCATGATCAGACCGGAGATGATGTTGGAAGTGCCTGTTTCGGATACCCCTTCTATGTACAGGTGTGAATAACTCATGGGCTCATAGTATACATTGATCTTTGAGCCTGCGGGGATGCTCTTTTTCGCTTTGACGGTAATGGACTTCTGACTTCCGTCTATCTCGTAGTCGATGGTGGTCCTGTACTTTGAGCCGGATTTTGAAACCTGCGAAACGGTGCCCACCGTTGTTTCCGTGCATTCGGCGTTCTTACGGTTTGTTTCCGCGCTGATAAAGAAAATGAAATACAATCCTCCGAGCAGTACAAAGATGCCGACAACAATAGAAGTGATGTGGGAATTCTTCATTCTCTGACTTCTCTGATAACTGTTGCTCATAACGCACCTCCCGAAAAATAAGATGTGAAGGAAAATGTAACCGATCCCATATTAGCATCCGTGTCTGGAATATTCAACGAGCGGTATGCTATACTGTCAAAAAACCCGACAGATCGGCGGAAAGCCCCCGGCAGAGGAAGAACCTTATGGCACATAATGATAAAATCGTTCCAGATATACTCATCACAAATGACGACGGCGTAGGATCGGAGGGTCTCGCAAGGCTTGCGGAGGCTGCGAGGGAGTTCGGCAGGGTCTTTGTGGTAGCCCCTGCTCACCAGAACAGCGCAGCATCCCACAGCATCACCTTAAGACATTCGATAGAGGTCTGTCCCTATGACATTGCGGTTGACGGGGTGGAGGCCTGGTCCTGCAGCGGAACTCCCGCGGATTGCGTAAGGGTCGGGAGCCTTTCAGTCATGCCCGGGAAGCCGGATGTGGTCTTTTCCGGAATAAACCGGGGATATAATATCGCATCCGACATACAGTATTCCGCAACTGCCGGAGCGGCTTTCGAAGCGGAATTTCAGGGATGTCTCGCCATCGCTTTTTCGGAGGACGACGGGGACTGTCATGAGGTTACTGACAGGTATCTGAGGGAAATGATAGCGGAACTGATAGAAGAGCCTTATATCCCGGGACAGATCGTCAATGTCAATTTTCCCGGATGCAGGCTGAATGAATGTAAGGGTATACTCCGGGACAGAAGGGTGTCCCGCCTCGCCTATTTCGAGGATCATTACAATGTGGTGCGGAAACTCCCCGGCGGGGGGATGGAGCTCATGGTAGAGGGAGTTCACGAGCCCGTTACGGAGGAGGGTTCAGACTATGCCGCTGTCCTGGGAAATCATGTTTCCGTGGGAAGGGTCAGGAACATAAGCTGACATCATTCCCAACGGTCTTTGGGGAGCCATTTGATCAGCAGGTTTTCCAAATCCTTGTTCTTGACGGGTTTCGCGATGAAGTCGTCCATGCCTTCCTTCAGCAGCTTTTCCCTGGCTTCCTCCACCGCATTTGCGGTAAAGGCTATGACGGGGACGTCCCTGTATTCGGGATACTCTTCCCGGATCTTGTGTGTCGTCTCAATGCCGTCCATATTGGGCATCATATAATCCATCAATATCAGATCGTATTTGTATTTGCTGACTGCCTTGAGAGCAAGCTTGCCGCTGAGGACGCAGGTGGACTTTATATCGTATAAGCCCAGAAGGTTTCGGGCCACATAGAGATTTATGCTGTTGTCGTCCACGACCAGGACATTTGCTCCGGGAGCTTTCAGTTCCTTTTCTTCCGCCGGCGCCTCGCCGGAAGCGGCCTGTCCGGCTGTTTCCGGAGCCTGTGCGATCTGCTGCGGGATACAGATCCTGAACTCGCTTCCCACGCCATATTCGCTTTCCACCTCTATCGTCCCGTTCATCCGGTTGACAAGACGCTGGGAAATGGCGAGTCCGAGACCGGTGCCCTCAACCTCCCGGTTCCTCTTGCTGTCTATCTGCGAGAAGGATTCAAAGATGCGTTCATAGTCCTCTTCTTTGATGCCGATGCCCGTATCCGAAACGGTGATCAGAAGGTTGATGGCATTGTCGTCGTCTAAAGGTTCAAATCCGATCTTTATGAAGATCGAGCCTTCTTTGGTGAATTTGACCGCGTTTGAGACTACATTTCCTATCACCTGACGTATCCTTGCGCAGTCCCCACGCAGATATCTGGGAAGATCGGGGGCGATGTCAAGCTTCATCGACACGTGTTTTTCATCCAGGCCCATGGACGCCATGGTGACCACATCATAGACTGCCACATTCACGTCATAGTCCGCGGGAGTGATCTCCAGATTGCCGTCCTCGATCCTGGAGAAATCAAGGATGTCGTTTATTATCACCAGCATGGTGCTGGCGGAGGAATTGATCTGCTTCACATATTCCCTGCCCTTGTCCGGCAGGTCTTCCTTGAGGGCGAGTTCGGAAAGTCCCACTATGGCGTTCATGGGGGTCCTGATCTCATGGCTCATATTTGCAAGGAAATCGCTCTTAAACTGGGCCGCCTGGGCGATCTTTTCCTCATGGACCTGAAGCTCCCGGATCATGTCCGCGGTATTATCCGCAAGCACGGATATCTCGTCGGAGCCGTAGGGGTATTGCCTGATGGCGTCCACCGTGTCGTAAGCCCTGGTGGAGGAGAACTCATTTATCTGTCCGGAGAGGTGTATGATCCTGCTGATGTGATACCGGTTGATGAAGTACAGGAGGAGGGCGGTAAGCAGTATCAGTATGGCGCTGAGCTGGAGGATCAGAAGGAATGTCCCTTTTCCTATCATGCCGTTTACGTACGACACATCGATCTCCGATACCACGAGCCCTATGGTCTCCCCGCGGATCACAAGAGGCGTGTAGCATGAGTAGTTATTGCCCCACTCATTATTCCACTCATAGATTTCGTCATACCTCACGCCGTTCTGCCAGGTTTTCCACAGCAGTTCGTGCTCCGCCGGATCCTCATAATACGAATCCCCCAGATACAGAAAGCCTTTATGGAAAGGATCCTCGGTACGCTCTCCGTCTATCATGTACATGGTGTAATGGGTTTCGTCATCGGGAAGGAGGAAATAAGTGTATGGCAGATAAAAGGCCTCTCTGGCCTTTTCAAAATTCAAAAGCCAGTATTCGTGGCGCCAGGTGTAATACAGGTTACTGACTTCATCCGACAGTTCGTCGGAAGTCACGTCGACTTTGAAGGTCTTTCCGGGATATTCGCTTCTGAAGGTGGTAAAGAATCTGTCCCTTGCGGAGTTACTCTCGTCGAAATCAAGAGGAATGCGGATCTCCTTGTAATGCTGCTTGTAATAATTTACATAGGAAATAAAATCATCCGGATCTTCCTGAATGAGTTCGATGAGATAATCATCCACGCCCCGTAACCGGTCCGAGCAAAGGGAACGGAACTGTTTCACCTGATTAAAAAACGTTACGATGGCCGAAACAGCAATGGTGATGACTACGAATATTGAGATCATAAAGGCAAACTGCCTGATCATCCTGCTGCTATGCTTCATATCTTCAGATGATAACGCTTTTTCGTCCTCCCGTAAAGGGTTTACGCTGACAAAACATTGACAGAACGGAAAACATGAGCGAAACGGTTCGGGTTAAAAAACATTTGACAGTCGACAAAATTTGTGATATTTTTCACTCGCGCGAAAAGGACACCCCTGTTTGATCCACAGGGGTTTTTTCATGAAAGGGAGCCGGGAGGTAAGGAGTATGATCAAGGAAGCAATAGTTAAGATCGTGAACAAAGAAGACCTGACCTATGATGAAGCCTATGCAGTGATGAATGAGATCATGAGCGGGGAGACATCCCCCACTCAGAACGCAGCGTTTCTGGCCGCTCTGTCCACGAAGAGCGCGAGAGCCGAGACCACCGATGAGATCGCAGGCTGCGCCGCCGCAATGCGGGATCACGCCACAAGGGTCGATACCGGGATGGATGTGCTCGAGATAGTGGGCACGGGAGGCGATAATGCCCGGAGCTTCAACATTTCCACTACTTCCGCGCTGGTGGCGGCAGCAGGAGGGGTGAAGGTGGCCAAACACGGCAACCGCGCGGCCTCTTCCCTGTCCGGCACGGCGGACTGCCTGGAAGCCCTGGGAGTAAATATAGACCAGAGTCCGGAAAAATGCATCGAACTCCTCAGGGAAGCCGGAATGTGCTTCTTCTTTGCCCAGAAATATCACACGTCCATGAAATACGTGGGACCCATCCGGAAGGAACTGGGTTTCAGGACGGTATTCAATATCCTGGGGCCTCTCACCAATCCGGCCTCGCCGAAAATGCAGCTCCTGGGGGTCTACGACGATTATCTTGTGGAGCCTCTCGCCCAGGTCCTTTCAAGCCTCGGGGTGGAGCGCGGCATGGTGGTGTACGGCATGGACAAGCTTGATGAGATATCACTTTCGGCCCCGACGAAGATCTGCGAACTGAGAGGGGGCTGGTACAAAACGAAGCTCATCACCCCCGAGGATTTCGGCTTTGAGAGATGTAAAAAAGAAGATCTGGTGGGAGGAACGCCCGAGGAGAATGCGGCCATCACCAGAGCGGTCCTTTCCGGGGAAAAGGGTCACAGGAGAGATGCTGTCCTTATGAATGCGGGGGCTGCGCTGTATATCGCGGGAAAGGCCGAGAGCATGAAGGCCGGGACGGAGCTTGCGGCGGAACTCATCGATTCCGGCAAGGCGCTTCAGACTCTGGAAAAGGTGATAGAGGTCAGCAGGCGTTGATCCATGACTATACTTGATGAAATAGCGGAATATGCGAGAGAACGGGTATCGGCGGCAAAGAAGAGAGAGGACACGGCGTCTCTCAGAAGGCGCGCTCTTGATGTGCCGAAGGGGGATCTCCCCTTCGAGTCCGCTTTGAGAAAGCCCGGGGTCTCATTTATCTGTGAATGTAAAAAGGCGTCTCCCTCCAAAGGGATCATAGCGGAAGAATATGATCCCGTGAACATCGCTCTGGATTACGAAAGAGCGGGGGCAGACGCCGTATCTGTCCTTACGGAGCCCCGGTGGTTTCTGGGGTCCGACGCTTATCTTGAACAGGTTTCCCGAAAAGTCGGTATACCTGTCCTTCGGAAGGACTTTACCGTAGACGAATACATGCTTTATGAAGCAAAGCTTCTGGGGGCCCACGCGGTACTCCTGATCGTGTCCATCCTTTCCGGGGAGCAGATCGGGGAATACCTGGAGATATGTGGTCAGCTGGGGCTTTCCGCCCTGGTGGAGATCCATGACGAAAAAGAGGCGGAGACGGCCGTGGCTTCCGGAGCGCGGATAATAGGCGTGAATAACCGCAATCTGAAGGACTTTTCCGTGGACACGGGAAACAGCGGCAGATTGAGGGACCTGATCCCGGAGAACATCCTTTTTGTGTCCGAGAGCGGCGTAAAGAGTTTCTCCGACGTTGAAAACATAGCAGCAATGGGGGCTGACGCGGTTTTGGTGGGAGAGACCATGATGAGGGCCCCTGACAAGAGGAAGGCCCTGGATGCCCTCAGGGGGATCTCCGTATGACAGGGACGGACCCTTCGGCAGGCGGGATCCCATTCACTGCGGATGGGAAACTCCGAAAGACCGGAAAGACCGGCATCAAGCTCTGCGGGCTCATGAGTAAAGAGGATATCCTGACCGCAAACGAACTGAAGCCGGACCTGATCGGATTCGTATTCGCAGAGAAGAGTAAAAGGCGTATTTCCCGTGAGGATGCGAGACTGCTCAGGGACATGCTGCTGCCGGGGATCGGGGCAGCGGGCGTATTTGTGGATGAAGACCCCGAAAGGGTTGCAGGATTGGCCCGGGAGGGTATCATTGATATCATCCAGCTCCACGGAAATGAGGACGGTGATTACATCAAATGCCTCAGGGAAATGACGGACAGGCCGGTGATAAAGGCTTTCCGCGTCAAAAAGAGAGCGGATCTTTCGGTGGTGAACGGATGCACCGCGGATCTTGTCCTTCTGGATGCCGGGGCAGGCGACGGCGTAACCTTTGACTGGTCCCTGCCGGACATGGTGGACAGGCCTTATTTCCTCGCGGGAGGACTGGATCCCTGCAACGTGGCAGACGCCGTGGAGAGACTGCATCCCTTTTTTGTGGACGTAAGTTCCGGCATTGAGACCGGAGGCAGAAAGGATCCCGTGAAAATGAGGGCCTTTGTGGAGAGAGTCAGAGAAGCGGACCGGAGATGCATCGGGTCGGACAGGAGTGATAATGGGTGAAAGAGGAAGATTCGGGATACACGGAGGACAGTACATTCCCGAGACGCTGATGAACGCCGTGATCGAGCTTGAAAAGGCGTATGACAGGTACCGCGGGGATCCGGAATTCAACAGGTAACTGGCGGACCTTTTCAGAGATTACGCCGGGAGACCGTCCCTCCTATATTTTGCCCGGAAAATGACGGAGGATCTGGGCGGAGCGAAGATATACCTCAAGAGGGAGGATCTGAACCACACCGGCGCCCATAAGATAAATAATGTGCTGGGACAGGCGCTGCTTGCCAGGAAGATGGGAAAGACCAGGCTCATCGCAGAGACCGGCGCAGGCCAGCACGGCGTCGCAACCGCCACGGCGGCGGCCCTCATGGGAATGGAGTGCGTGATCTACATGGGCGTCGAGGACACGAAGAGACAGGCGCTTAACGTATACAGGATGCGGCTTCTGGGGGCGGAGGTGATACCGGTGGAGAATGGCACGGGTACCCTTAAGGACGCGGTATCCGAGACCTTCAGAGAGTGGACGAGGCGGATCGACGACACCCATTACTGCCTGGGATCGGTCATGGGGCCCCATCCCTTCCCTACCATAGTCAGGGATTTTCAGTCGGTAATCTCCAAAGAGATAAAAGAGCAGATGCTCGCCAAAGAGGGCAGGCTCCCGGATGCGGTCATAGCCTGCGTCGGCGGCGGATCCAACGCCATAGGAAGCTTCTATCACTTCATTGACGACAGGGAAGTGAGGCTCATCGGCTGCGAGGCAGCGGGCCGCGGGATCGACACCTTTGAGACTGCAGCCACTGTATCCACCGGACGTCCGGGCATTTTCCACGGGATGAAGTCCTACTTCTGTCAGGACGAATTCGGCCAGATCGCTCCCGTTTACTCCATCTCGGCAGGACTTGATTACCCGGGGATAGGGCCCGAACACGCATTTCTCCATGATTCGGGGAGGGCGGAATATGTCCCGGTCGCGGATGAAGAGGCGGTCTCGGCCTTTGAATACCTTGCGAGGACGGAGGGCATCATCCCTGCCATAGAGTCCGCCCACGCAGTGGCGCACGCCATGAAGATCGCCCCCGGAATGTCAAAGGATAAATGCATAGTGATCACCATATCCGGCAGGGGGGACAAGGACTGCGCGGCCATCGCCAGGTACAGGGGAGAAGAGATATATGAGTAATATAAGACATGCGTTTGAAAAGGGTAAGGCATTCATACCCTTCATCACCTGCGTCGATCCGGACCTTGAGACCACATACCGCTGCGTGGTGGAGGCCGAAAGGAACGGGGCGGATCTGATAGAACTTGGGATACCCTTTTCCGATCCCACGGCGGAGGGCCCCGTCATACAGGAAGCAAATGAAAGAGCGCTCAAAGGCGGCGTGACTACGGAAAAAGTCTTCGACCTGGTGAGAAGGCTGAGGGAGACCGTCCATATCCCCATGGTGTTCATGACCTACGCGAACGTAGTCTATTCGTACGGCGCGGAAAAGTTCATCCGCACCTGCAGTGAGATCGGCATGGACGGCCTGATACTTCCCGACGTTCCCTTTGAGGAGAAGGAGGAATTTCTACCTCTGTGCAGGAAATACGGTCTGGATCTTATTTCCATGATCGCTCCCACGTCGGAGGACCGCATAGCCATGATCGCCCGGGAGGCCACCGGATTCCTGTATATAGTGTCCAGCCTCGGTGTGACGGGAGTCAGATCCGAGATCACCACGGATCTTTCCTCCATCGTGAGAGTCGTGAGAGAGAATACGGATATCCCCTGCGCCATAGGCTTCGGCATCTCCACGCCCGAACAGGCGGAAAAGATGGCAAAGCTGTCCGACGGCGCCATTGTGGGGTCGGCCATTATCAGGATAATAAAAGATAATAAGGGATCGGCTCCCGAAAAGGTGGGGGAATATGTCAGGGAAATGAAGGCGGGGGTGCTCCGGTGACGAGGACAGGAGGCCCGGGGCATTGACCGCAGAGAGGATGTATTCCTCGGTAGAGGACGCTGTAAGGGATCTTTACGGAAATTCGGTGAGGGTTCAGACGAAAAGGCCCGTGTCCGGCGGGGATGCCAATGATTCGTCCCTGCTCACCCTTTCGGACGGGAGCAGGATCTTCATAAAAGAGAATTCCGCCGGCAGGTCTTCCTTTTTTGCGGCTGAAGCCCAGGGGCTTTCGGCCATCTCCATGACCCGGACCATATCGACCCCCGCTCTTATCTGCAGGGGGTGCGACCGTCAGAGAGGACGGTCTTTCCTGATGCTCGAGTATCTGGAGGGGAGGACAAAGATACCGGATTACTGGGAGGTATTTGCCCGTGAGCTTGCGGAGATGCACCGGGCGGATACCGGCAGATTTGTCACCGGAGGAAAGTACGGATTTCTGAATGATAATTTCATAGGCGCAGGCGAACAGAAAAACGATCCCCGGGACAGCTGGGTCTCGTTTTTCGTCGAATGCAGGCTGGAACCGCAGTTCGATAAGGCTTCCCGCTACTTCAGCCCCACCGAGAAGGCCAGGATCCTCAATCTCATGGACCGGCTCGGAGATTATCTCACCGAACCCGCCCATCCCAGCCTTCTGCACGGAGATCTGTGGGGCGGGAATTTCGTTACGGGAAATGACGGGAAAGCCTGGCTTATAGATCCTGCGGTCTATGTGGGGCATGCGGAGGCGGATATCGCCATGACGGAACTCTTCGGCGGCTTTTCACCGCAGTTTTACGATGCATACGGGCAGGAGGGGGATCTGGATCCCGGTTATGAGGACCGCAGGGATCTCTACAACCTGTATCACCTGGTGAACCATCTGAACCTGTTCGGAGGCGGTTATCATTCTTCGGTCATGAGGATAGTCACGAGATATTCCGGATGAGGCCCGTTCCCGGGACGGCGTCTTCGGCGGATCGGAGTAAGAGGATCCCCGTCAGGGTGTCACCCCGCTATAAACAGAACCCCCAGAGTACCCGGTCCGCAGTGCGACGATATAACGGACCCCGCTCTTGTCACAAGGATCTCATCGAAATGCTTTAGCTCCGTGAGATAATCTCTTACGGATCCTATGGTTTCCGGATCACAGCCCGAATGGGTGATGAACACTCTCTCGGACCTGGCGTTCAGCAGGTCCTGCTCCATGTCCCTGACATAGTCCGAAATATATTTTTTTGCGGAACCGCGGTATTTCTTTTCGGGATGCATCTCGCCGTTTGAAACGGCGATCCGGGGGTGGAGCTTTAGGGCGGCGCCAAGGAGCGCGGAGAGACCGGAACAACGTCCTCCCCTGTAAAGATACGTAAGGGTGTCTATGACGAAACTGGCCCTCACTTTGGGGATGATCGCGGATATCTCGTCGACGATCTCCTTTCCCGACATGCCTTCTTCCGCCATCTCGCAGGCGGCAAGGACCTGAAGCCCTATTCCAGTGGAAAGGTTCCTGGAATCTATGACGAACACCCTGTCGGTCATGTTCAGTTCCTCCGCTGCAAGCCGGGCGTTATTGAAGCTGGAGGACATGGAGGAGGAAATGGTGAAGATGATGTACTCGTCCCCCGGGTCGTTGATGAAGGACGTGAAAAAAGATATCCCCGGCGCTGCCGTCTTTGGGGTGGCGTTGTTCTCATCCGACCATTTATACAGGTCTCCGGGGGTGATGTCGATCCCGTCTCTGTACTCAGCATCACCGAGCCTTACGTACAGCGGGATTATCTTTATATCGTATCTCTCTATCAGTTCGGGAGAGAGATCACAGGTACTGTCTGATAGTATTCTGACCATCGCTTTTCACCGAAATAGTATTATCTAACGTCCGTCTTCAGAATTATATCATTATTTCAGATTAGTGCAATGCAACCAAAGGGCATCGGATGTCGCAGCCAGGAAAAAACAATCTTGCGGTCGCAATGTGACTGTGATAGCATAAGGTATAAGAATTCAAGAGAATACGCGGTGTACCACCGGACGGGATTGCCGTCCCGTCCGGCAGGGATGGTTGGGGTATTCAACCACACGATACAGACTCTGTCTGCGGCACACGCAGGTTTATTGTAGCATTTTTCTTTTTGAATGCACAAGACCTGCGTTGTGTCCGGATGTTTCTGTTTGTGTCCGATCAAAAGAACGGATGCAGGTGTGGATCACGCCTGTGTCCGTTTTTTCTTGGATTCGGAATAGGCCATTGTGAGGGTTGGAGAGTTGAAAAGTATCGGATGAAACAGGGCATTATTCCTGCGGAAAGGCAGGTGAGATGCCGTTTCAATCCCATGTCATTCCGAACGAGGTGAGGAATCTTATTTAAAACGGAGGGGTGAAATGAGAGGAATGAAAAAAGCGAAGAGTATTAGGATACTGAAAAAAGTGACTGCTCTGTTACTGGCCGCAATCCTGGTAGCGGGGGACGGTGGAACTGTGCTGGCTATGGGAGCAGGGAATGAGACGGAGAATGCTTCGAGTCACGCAATAGAAGTTTCTTCCTAGTTTGAAATAAAGAGTGAAAGTTTCGGGATATA
>JAEEGL014792318.1_pt1 | contig 22435 bp, 11 predicted proteins | sample 9134231 | NCBI WGS metagenome assembly JAEEGL01 (sample SAMN16246548, study PRJNA631951) | gut metagenome | biome: gut microbiome; feature: rumen; material: fiber-attached | host: Bos | place: Iran: Karaj | collected 2018-10
GCCTCGATGATGTAGACACCACCGTCGACGAGGTTAAAGACAACTTCTGTGCCACAGTCAGACACCGCCTGTACGGTCTCGCCGCCAACGGTCAGGATGCGCACAGACTCCAGCTCCGAGGCCGAGCGAACAGCTACCTGCATGCCACGCACGCTCACCACGACACCCTCCTGAGCCATGGCCTCACGGATGGCCGTCAGGTCGCCACGCGTCGTCAGGAAGTAACGGCCGTAGTCGTTCGGCTGCACCTGATAGGTACTACCCTCGCCTATCTCCGTCACATTTCCCGTCACAGCATCAATGATGTAAAGAAGTGAAGAGTGAAGATTGAAGATTGAAGAATCCACGTTCACCTCCACAGGCCCATCGCTCAAGGCACAGGTCACGCCGAACGGCACGATATCCACCTCCGGCCTTGTATCGATGCTTACAGCCTTGTTGCCTGCCACCGTATATACCATCGGCACATCCGACAGGTTCGAGTCGAACAGCGTCTCCACATCCTCACCACCGACATAGTCCTCCGAGGCCTTCTCCCAGATCTTCACTTGGGCCGACGAACTGCCCTCCTCGTTGACAGCCCTCAGCGTCAGTACCGCAGCCTCAGCAGCGCGGGTACCACTGGTGCCTGATGCGGGAGGCGGGAAGTTCCCATCCACCTGCATATCTCTATTAAAGGTGATCTTCTCCGCCGTACCCTTCTTCACAAAGAATGCTTGCATCGGCTTGATGAGGTTGGTGTTCGTTTGTGTCGGCTTTGCATAAGCCTTCATCTCACCACTAACCACATTGTTTTCCTCGGTCACCTCATAAGTCCAATAGCCCGTTTGATCTAATGTTGTATTGGTAGCAAAGAACTTGTTCATGTCGATGGAGACCATATACGGATTGCCCACCAGTATGTAGTCACTATTCTGCTGCATCGCACTGACAGAATATTCCAAGTCTCCATCACGCTGGTGCTCGTCGGTAACAAGTCTATAGGCTGAAGGAACAGTGAAGAGTGTCACCTCATTATTCCCAGAACCATCATCGAGTTTATACTCATAGTCAGGCTTCGAGACGGCCTTCACTCCAGTACCTGCTGCAGGATCTGAATTGGTGTCAGTCCAGTCGTAGTATTCATAACTTGTATCAGCCTTGGGCAAGCGGATCAGTGCCTTGTTTGTCTGATCCTTCTTGTGAGCACGGATAGAGAATCCAGCCAAATTATTACTCAATGTATTCTCAGTAGTATGGTAAGGCACCTGTACATCATTGAACGTATGCCCCCACTCTATCAGATTTGTTGTCACCGTACTGTAATTCAAATTGGCCGAATATTTGTTAGCACGGATATCATTCTCTTTCACATAGACATTTCCATGATTCATGCCCCAAGAACGCTGATAGATGGGATATCTTGTACGGCTGTAGCCCTTCGTCTGGTTGAATGTGATAGGTTGGAAAGCCTCTGTCACCTGACGCCCCTTGACGTCTTGACCACTCGTTACATCCGTCATGGATGCCGGCACATACATATCGCCAGCATAAGTACATTGCAAAGGGGAAGCGATCAGATACCACTTGTTAGCATACATTTCCGTTTCAACCCACGCTCTCTTGTAGGTCAGGCGTTGCTGGCGCAGCAGTTCAGCCCCAGGCTTGAAGTATATTTCGTTGCAGATATTGCCTTGGAATTTCTCTACGTCAAAGACCTTGGCACTCAGATTTTCTGTTCCCTGGTCTGCCCAAGAACCATCACCTTTAATATAGCGGTGACCAAAACAGCCCTCACCAAATTTGTCGGTTTCACTATAACTATAGCGCACCAACATGTCGTAGTAGATATTATCCGTTGGCTTACTATTTGTCCTGTTCTCATTAGCGGTGCCGTCCGGGTCTCTTGGGCTACGGTCAGTGAGCAGTTTGGTTTGATTGAGATCCAAGAATCCACCGCCCTGGCGCCGTGAGCCAACACCTTCGCCTACAACCCTCGGTTCGTTAATCAGGCTGGGGGCATGGTTGCCGCCGGGCAGGGTGACATAAGTAAACTTCATCGGCACGAAGCCTGGGTTGCTTCCCTCTGTGAGAGCGTTAAGCGTTCCCTCACCATTGTTTTCATAACCATCGGGATGTCCTGCGGTTGCGGTATTCTGATCAGAGCCTTTCGCGCCCTTATAGAGTTCAGCACGGGTAGAGCGTTTCCAGTTATCGTCGTTATACCAGTTAGCGCTCCAATATCCTGTTTCTGTTGCTGACGTTTTGCCATCAGCATCTACCGGCTGTGCATGCCATGTCACAAACTCCGGCACCACCTTGATCACCAGGAACAGGTCGCCGATACATGCTTCGCTACTGCCTTCGTCGCTTTCATCGACGAACGTGGTTGCCACCTCATACTCATAGCCTTCATGGAAATTGATAGCACAGTTTTCGCCAGAGAGGTCAAGAGAAATGTACATGTGATCCTTATCCACCGACGGACGAGTGTCAGAGCTATTGTTCGGCACAATCTTTGCGAACTTGGTGCCGATAGCGGGTTTTGTCGGGTCAGTAGTATTGGGCACAAGGGTAGTTGCCGACTTGTCAACCGCAGAGATAGTAAGATAAGCATCTGTCGGGAAGTAGAGCTTATTTGTCATCACCTGATTCTTATCCGAATAACTATTCACAGGGATATGGAGCTTATAGCCCTGCGTCCTCATCTTGTTCAGCTGCTCAAGTCCAACCCTCAGCACACGCTTCGTTCCAGCCGACGAATAGTCAACATCGTCGAATCCAAGGGTAACGGTCGGACCTGCGGAAGCTGGCTCATAGTTAAAAGAGAAAGAAAGAGGAGAGCATATCGCCTTTGACTCTGTGGCACTAATCTGAACAGTTGCCTCAAGCGGGAATGCCATATAGTTAAAGGTCTTTTCCGTTGTAGCAGACATTTGGTCGCTAAACGATGTCGAAGCTGAAAGAATCAACAAATCAGCGACTTTTTCGATAATGGCCCCATCAGCAGCGTTAGAAGACTTGAATGTAGTGATATCAGATGTGAGACCTGACGAATTCGTCTGATAGTCAGTATTGTTTCCATGCTGAGTTTTATCCCAAGTTCTGAAATTCTGTAATGCCGTCACAAGGTTATCAACCCCATAAGACGCGCTGACCTCTTGGAGCAATGCCACCAACTCATCTTTCGAGCCTTTGAAGAAATCAAAATGAATACCTGTAAAAGACTGGAATCCACTAGGCTGAGAACTATCCGGTCGGTTAAGATCAATTCCCGTTGTGACATTAGCAGGACCACCGCCACAAGAGCCAACGACTGTTCCTGTAACAGCACCTCCATAATCGGTGAATGACAAATGCATCTTTTGGGCTACGAAATAACTGCTGCATACTGTACAACCCTTTGTCGGTGCACCCCAGCCAATATCAGTCGGAGAAGGACCTGACGGTATATTGTTCAGAGAATAAATTGAAACATAATAGCGCGTTCCTTCTTCCAACGAGAGCTGATCATTGATAAGACGAAAATAAACATTACCGTCCTCCTTGTAGAATCCTTCTTCCGCAGATGCAGCTGATATTGACCCATCAGCATTTAAAGTATAATTGGGAGTTAGTTCTATCTTTCCATATCCTTCAGCGATCTGGGTAGACTTTCCTACATTATATATATTCTCAAGAGGCATGCCTGATTCATCACAAATACTCCAATAGACGGTCTTCTTTTCATCTGATGCACCAAGAGCTGTTTTTAGCGATTCGCCATCCATAAAGATACTCATCGTAATTTTATCCACATTACAATCCACATCATTCTGCAGAATGCTTACCTGAGCAGTGCTGGTATAAAACGATATCTGGTCTACGCAGAAGTCAGCGCCATTGGTATCTTTAGAATAATTATCAATCTCAACTGTGAAATCATCGTAGTCCGAAATATTAATTGACTCTGGAATAGTGCCATAGCCATAAACTTGATACCATTTATGATATTTGTAACCTCCATCATCTTTATTTACCGTATTGAGAACACAAGTCAAGAATGAAATAACAAGTTTCTTCTTACCCGTTCTGTGACCAAGGGCATCCTTTTCGTAAGCATATACATGGGCCATTAGCTGTGGACTGGTAGCACCGCCAGAAGTTGCATCTGCCAAGGCTGCTGTAAAATATATTTGAGAGCCGGAACACAGATTAGCAGAGAAATCGAGTGTGGCGATTGTGCGAGACTCATCGGAAGCATCAACATAGAAGAACCCACCATACTGACTATTATTTAGTACAGTATGAGTGTAGTCATCCAACTCAGGAGCACCCCAGTTATACCAAAGATAAACATGCTGATAGCCAACATCAGGGATATTGTTCTGCATATTAGAATAACTTGTTCCTGCAGATATACCAGGCTTCATTATCGACTTTAAGAGAATATAGTCTCCATGGATAGGAGACATGCCAGAATACTTAGTGGCTATCCTATACTTATCGATACTGGGATAACAGAAACCATACTGAGCCTGATTCCATGGTAACGGATCTATCCTATAGTTGGCATCCTCCGTAGTCGGTTCTGACATGTCTGGGAAATAGTCATCAAAAGTAACTTTCCCTGCAGGGTCTAAATGTAACTGAAGATATTCATCAGTACGTTTCACATCTTTTGTGAGCAGATCTTCAGCGAGATAAGCTGGAGCATTAACGAACTGTAGCTCGTAGTGGATGGCGTTTGACTCATGAAGTCCATCGCCAACCCGTCCTACAATGTGGAAACGCATGCCGGGAGTTGCTGTCACGCTCTTGGAATCGGTTGAGTTACTTTGTAAAGTGTACGTACCATCCAACTTGGATAGATCAAACTTATACACACGTCCTTTCTGCTCCTTTACCGTTAGTGGTATAGCATTATACCACAGGCCTTTTTCATCTTCCAAATATGCATACCAACTGACTTGCGAGCATTGAACATCACCGCCATTGAGGAAATAATAATCTAAAGCCTGCAACTGGGCACGCAAGGCGAAGTCACCAGCACTGCCATTAAGGGAAACGATTACGCGGCCATTATCCTCACAGAGGTTAAACATAGTATTTCTTACCTCTGAGTATGTCTTACTACCATTAACAAGATTGCTTAATGCAGCCGACAAGCGATCATCACCTGTCTTTATCTTCGAAGCTATTACCGTAGAGGGATAGACATGGAACAGATAACGTGTGCTCAGAGTCGGTTCATGAATCAAGACAGGCATTGTAAATCCTTGACTATTGAAATCAGACCTGCTGTCTGGTGATACACCTTTGTAGATACCATCGTAATATTTACTGACATCGCAAGCGATAATGTCACCTGCATCCGCCAATGAAGATGGATCGTAGGTAACACCTACCTTACTATGGATTGGATGCTGGTCTATCCAACTGTTGTTCAACATGAACAGTCCGCGGCTACCCGATACATCCGTCTTATTCTCAAGCCATGTACCCACTTGATTCAAATGAGACGAGCCCATGTCTGTCGCCCAATCATACCAACGGATATACGCCATCGGCTCCAAGTTGTTACCATCGCCAGTGTAAGATTCAAAAGGTAGCAGCAAATTCTTAGCACCATCAGCCTTCTTCAAATATACATCATATTCTACAGTATGTACACCTTGGCGGATATCGCTTGAAGGCCACGCATCAATACTACTATTGGGATTGTTCCAACTGTACTGTTTCGCTGGATAGGTAGTACTGATATTACTGTCATCGCCACTCGTCAGATAATCCCGGTCAGAAGCTCCTTTATGGTGAACGAACAGAAACTCGTCCTCACGATAGATGGTATACGTGAACATCATATTCAGCCTCCGTGGTTCCTGCACCAGTTCGCCACCACTGACGATCTGTCCGTTAAACTCTGTGGCATCGTTGGACATCACAACAACAACCTTGTATTCATCCCAACGCTTTGATGCGTCTGTTTTCGAGAACTTCACATTCAGGATATCTTTAACAGCATCACTTGTTGAAGTCGGATTTCCTGTCCAAGGACTTGTCAGACCACTGGTGGCAGAATTCCAATAGATACCCTCACCAGCCTTTGTGAGATGGCCCTTACCTGTCGTGACAGGTGCTAACAGCGTTTCGGAATTAGCGACCTCTACACCATCACAAGTGACACGCCAACGCAGATGCAGATTATTGTCAAGGCCTTCAGCTGTAGTATTATATTCGCTTAATATGGTCTCAAATGATTCTGCCAGAGGCACAACCACATAGCCGTTGGCAACATCAGCTGTAGTCATCATTATCTCCCTTGTATGGGTGAATGCATCTTTAGACAGTTTACCCTCAAAGCCTGTCGGTTCTGGCTCCGTACCAGCGAATCCAACTATCAGTCGCGCTGTCAGATGGGTGGGTTCTTCCATCAATAGGTCACCGACCTTATAGCTACCCGACATATCATCTGTCAAGTCGCAGACAATACGAAGGTCACCCCATGAATCCGAAGCAGACTTGGTGGCTACAAGGTTACTTATATTGAAGTCGCCTGGCCATGCGTCATTCGACCATACCAAGCCCTTGGAACCTTTATTCTGATAGTTGCTAAGTGCATTGCCTCCTCCAGCAGTAAAGAACGAGGAAGCATCCTTAATAACACCACTGGATGTTGTCAGATAGAAACGGGCATACTTAGGGGTCTTGCCATTAAGCGCCTCATCAGCCCCCTTTGCCTGATTATAGAGCTCGGTCAATACAGACTGAAGGTTGTAGGCATTATCAGAATCGCTAATGCCGCTCACTATTTTTCCGTAAACCTTTGCCGGGGCCTCGGAGGTAACAGGAAAGTCTATAGCTGCCAGACCAGCATCGCCAAGGAAACGGATAATGAACTTATGTTGTAAGTTGACTGGCTCATGCTGAGGAGCTATACCTGTCAAATCTTCCGTCACAACACAAACCATCTGAAGGCTGTTCTGGTAGAATAGAATATTTTTTTCATCCAAATCGACTGAGACATTAAAAGCATTGGAAAAATCAGCATCGCTGCTAAATGCTCGCGTTCCACCATCATGGAACCACTGCATACCGTCGTTTTCCTGATGATGACCATCGACACTTTTGAGGACGGGATCTTTCATGGATATGGGCATGCCTGTGCTACCATCTCTGATAGGACTATTTGTAGTCAGGTCGGCAATGTACCATCTGAGATAGATATTGGTTATCTCGCTGATATCTTTCTTTCCCAAACATGATAAGATCTTGTCTTTGAGCGAGCCCATGTCTACTGGGAAGATTCTTTGCCATTCGCTACCATAGTACTTTTGGTAAATCACGTGTGTCTGGCAAGCAGCTTCATTTGAAGGATAGAATGGGTCCAAGTTTACGGCCTTAATGTTGGACGTCTGTCCCCCGTTTACCTTAATGGCATTTAAATGGGCATAGTCACCATTCTCGCTTGCCAATTTCTTTAAATCGATAGTTATCAGGTTTCCTGTGACAGTTGCATAAGTTCCTGCACTATTCACTTCTGTAAAAGTACCTCCATCTGAAACACGATTGAAAAGGAAACGAGGAACACCTCCTTCAAACGATACCATCATTCGACTATAATTGCTCAGATCAGCGTAATTTAAGTAACCTACATTTCCATCTCCATAAAGGGTAGTTCCTTCACTCTGGCTTTCGTTAAAGATATAGGCACAAGTCGTCGAACCATTATCTGTCGAACCTGCCCCTGGGCCACTCCAGCTATGGAACATATCAGCCGTGAGGCCATCACCCCACGCACTACTTATCATCCCGATCATCAGAATGAGGAGCATGACGGTGCGACGGACAAGGAGATTGCACACAGCAAGGAGGTAACCCTCTTGATTACATATCTTATTCATGATTCCAAAATTTACAAATAAATCATTAGTGTTATTATTTTATCCCAAGGTGCAAAAGTAAAAAAAAGATAGAGAATAAAGAAAATTATATAGTCAATCGAAAAAGATTTAACCATCTTGTTTTCCATTTTAACCCGATGCTTTAACGAGTCATCACCTTCTGGGTCTTGACTTCTGAGCTTCATATATATACAGTTAATGACGTTTTGCTGAATGAGATAAAGGGCTTCTGACATTCATCCCTCGGGCGGCTCGGTACATCATCTGATCTTTAGACAATACCATATAGAATCGATAGAGTATGTCGCGACGATAAGTACCATTGACATAGAGCTTGACGCGGAACTCATGATAGATTTTCTTGTCTGCTGTCATGGTGCCACCCGGATCCGCGATATAACCAAAGATGAAGGGGACAAAGTTTGTACCTCCTGCACGATCCCACTGAGGGGATGACGTATTGGCATACCACACGGGGGCTCCTCCCACCTCGTCACCATCGATAGTAGCTGTCTGGTCGCGATAGAAGCCATTGAAGGTAATGCCATCAGCATCAAGCCAAGCCCCACCCTCTGTGGCAGCTGTCTTCCAAGAACCTGCGAAGTTGGTGTTCAGTGTCCAAGCGGTACCTGTAGTCGGAGTCTCGGAAGAATAAGGCACAACAGTTTCCGTATCACTTATCTTCGTCATTCTCGGCACCAGATGGAAGTGACCGTAATCATGGAATGTCATCTCGTAGAGGTCGTTCTCTATCTCCCTGACACTGGCAGGATAGACGCCGATGGCCGGGAAATCATATGGAATGAGTTCCAACTTATAGTCATCGAGCACTACTGGAATAATGCGGTAGTCGTTACGGGCGATGTAATCCCAAGCATCATTATCTGCATTGGTCTTTCCGCTTTGATTGATCAGCGCATAGCGAAAATCACCGTTGTTAAGTTCAACAGTCAGATAGAACAGTTTGTCAGCATTGGTAGGCTGACCTGTCTCATTAACATAGAAAGCGATGGTCTGAGCTGGAGTACCACTAGTATATAATGTATTCTTGGCAACAGTCTGATTGGCCGTTGGTACAGTATATGTAAAATCTGCTTTTGCAACGCCAGTCGGCATATTGTCAATCCCTTGCTTCAAGTCCTTGTGATGCACTTCCATATCATCATGATTAGTCAGTGTAGGCAAAAGCATCAGTGTTGCTTCGCTGCTTTCCGGGTTTTTTGTCAAGTCGGAAATCGTGATAGACTTGATGGTAAGATCTTGATTTGTCTCGTTAAAAAATTGGAACTCCAATTTGGCCAGCATACGGATGACAATCAGATCCTTTGTATCATTTTGATTGGGAACAGTATAAGTCTGGACGTTGCTCATAGGAATACCCTTAGACTGTAAATTGAAAGGATAAGGGTCGGTTTTATCCAAATCGCTATACACCTTTCCATTAGCACCGAGAGAGAAAGTCAAGGCATTCATCGCCGCTGGCGTTACCGTCACATCACCAGATGCTTGACCTACAGGATGGATGGCTGAGGCCTCGTAGACGTTAACGCCATCATCGGCCGGATCTTGATAATTATTAACCTGGCATCCGAAAAAGCCAAATACTATTTCACTATTTATATTTGCGAACGAATAGATATGATATTTATCACCTGAATTAAGACTAAGGTTCTCGGCTACGAGATCAATCTCGCGATTATCATCCACATGGCCTGAAGGGGTGTAGGTAGGTTTGCCTACAAAGATTCTCTCGACCTTGTTGCCGTTATCATTCACCATGACTACATACCAAATATTCATCAACTCCTCGTCTAAGCCATTTCCTTGGTTCACATTATCATCTTTCCAGTCTGTAGCTCGTGTGGAAGATTGGCTTGCAGCAGTAGAAATGCGTAACGTCACATTCACCTTGCCATCGTTGGCAGGCTGCGCTATTCTATCCTGCTCGTCGAGATCGTTGCTCTGACAACCAGAAAGAATGAGGATAGCTGTAATTACAAAGAGATATAATGGTCTGAGTCGTTTCATCGCTATAGTGTATATATTAAATTACATATAAATAGGTGCATGTTCGAACTTGTCCCACTTCTTCACCTTGATCTTCAGTGTAATCTTCGGCGTCTCGTCAGTCTTTTCGTGTACCTTATCAATAGAGATGCGGTAGATATTGTTGCGGACAATACCGAAGTTCATCGGATTGGTGGTTGTAGTCGATGTGCTCAGTTCCGATGGCAACAGGGCTTGGTAGGCTTCATCGCTCTCACCCTGATGGCGGATATAAGTGAAATAGACGCGATGTTCTCTCTGATTCACATCGTCATTTGTATAATAGTCACCTTCAATCATGATGCCTGTAGCATAATTGTAGAGCTGAGATCCATTGGCCAAAGTATTCTCCTTCGGATAGCAGATGATGATATCTTCTGCCGTAGAGCCACCACTTGTATAGCTGAAGCCTCCAGTTTTGCCCGTACCCACCTGGTCATGCATATCAGCTATGGTATGGCTATAGTCATTACCTTTCCAAGTAGCTAATCCCGATACGATATCAGAGAGGGAACTGACGTATGTCGCAGTCGTTTTGTCTGCTGTCGTAGGATCAATCACATAGTTGGTGCCATCCTCTGGCTTCAGGCGTCCGTCGCTGAGATGTTTCAGCAGATATTCATCCCCTGTATAAAGGTTGAACGGAGTGATGCGAGTCAGTACAAAGCGGTCATATGACGGCGTTCCATTAGCATTTACAGGTGTATAGACATAGCCAGGCGCAGCATATGTGTCAGTACCATTACCACCACCATTCTTAGTAAGATAGGTAGCGCCCTTAGCCCAGAAGTCGATGCGGGCAGCCATGCGCTCGATGATGAGGGGTTGAGCCGTCAGGTCGTAGAGGACATCTTGCCCACGGTCGTTCTCTGTCCAAGCTGTTCCTGCAAGGGTCTTCTTCGTATTAGTCGCACCGAAGTCGATAGTGTTATCCTCCTCAGACGACATGACGAAATTGCCGAATGTGTGAGCCCAATCCGTCATGTTGCCTGATGATATTGTACTGAGTTCCATGTCACGAACATGGCTCAGTTTCGACTTTCCTTCTGTCAACTTCTGGTTGCCAGTCGTCAGATCATGATTCGCCACGACAATGGCATGATATTCCTCACTCAGATTGATCTTAAGCGCACTTTCCTTGCCTAAGAGCTGAGGACCAGTGGTGTATGTTGCTTCTATCTGAGTTTTATGACTTCCATCACCTGTACCAGCATCATAGGTTGTTCCCTGTGCTGCCGAGTTTCCATCTTTGGTCACTGGGAAATAGCGTACCAAGTCGAGCGTGGGATCTGTTGTTGTTGTGTTGATGCCAGTAGCATCCTTATAGAGTATTAAGGTTACGCCTGTGACTGCGTTTTCCCGTTCGAATCCGGCTTCACGTCCGTTGCCGTCTTCGCCTGCCAACGGCTCGTTGGCACGAGTTCTGCCTTGACCATCGCTGACAGCAATGGTCAGGTTGATGTAGCTGGAAGAGAAGTGCTCCTCCTTGGGGCAGTCAGCGCTATCCTCAAACTGGCACGCAGTCAAAAGGAAGACTAAAGTGAATAATATAATATGTCTCAGTCGCAGAGTATTCATCTGTAAACCGTAAACTGTAAACCGTAAACTATTTCAAATTCACGTTCTGTATTCTCTTGGCCCACGAGAGCACGTTGATTCTCACATCGGCATACTGCCAGGTATCTCCCTTGATGAAGAAATCCATGTAGTAGTCGTAGCTGCGATCGAGGTACTCCTGACGACTGTAGGCATACTGATCGTAGGCGTTGCGGCCCTGGGAAAGGAAGTCCGTCAGGTTGATGACTGCCACCTCCTTATCTGTACTGCGATTCTTGATGACGAGCACTGCATTCTCTTCAGCCTTATCGTGCCAAATGAGGCGGTTGAAGGTCAGACAGAAGTGGGCTGTCTTGTCTACCATCGTGCCGTAGCCGTCGAGGCTCTTGGTGTCCCAGGTATGGAACGGAGCGTAGAGGAGCTCATCGTCAGGCAGCAAGTCGTTGTTGTAGGCCAGAATACCGTTGTTGTCGAGGATATACACATCGAACTCGTCAGCGGAGATGTTCTTCGGATCATCGAGGTTGTGGAGTCCGATAGTGAGCATCTTCGTGTCGCGGACCATCGAGATGGTGGTCGTGTTGTAGCCGTAAGGCTCCACATGGATGGCTTCCGAACCAGTCATACCGTGCCAGAGGGTGTCCATCGGAGCGGTATGATCAACAGAATAAATACCTGGCGAAGGGATGCCCAACAACGGATAACGGTCGAGGGTCACAGTCAACTTCTCGCTGGGATCGCCAGGGAGCAGCTCGCTACGACGGTATTTGGCACCAGGAGTCTGGAGCGTCTCTTCGTAAGGTCTCTGATTGGCCAAAGCCAGGAAACGGTAGTCGCCCTTAGGCAGATCGTCGATCTTCATGCAGCTGGCATAGGTGCCGTCGTAGAGCATCATGCCCATATTGGGCACATCATTCCGTTCGTAGGAACGGATATAGTTCCCGTCGCTGTCGAACACATAGAGTGTCACGCCGCCCACATGGTCCCTGAACATGTCAGCGCGCTGGAGGTTGTAGTCGTACTTGAAGCAGACGAAGAGACCGCAATAGGTGTCATCCACGTCTTCCTTCATCATCTCACAGCCCGAGAGCAATGTGAGTGACACAAGTGCCAGAAACAGTTGTCTTACTTTCATAACTCTAATATTCGTCAGCGATGTATTGTTCTCTATTAAATATAGTCTCCTATATATATTAATAAGGTGTAACCGCCCCGCCCCATTGCGGGGCGGCCACACGGAAAAGTTTCAATTTGTTTACTTCAGGATAATACCCTGTGGACGCTTAGCCCACGACAGAATATGAATCTTAGCAGCCAGATAGGTATCATCGAGGCTGTCATCGGGATGATCGGGATTCTCTGGATCGGGATCGGGATCAGTAGGATCCTGAGGATTATCAGGTGTATCTGGATTATCAGGTTTGGTTGGATCATTCTGCAACCAGGGCACAATAGGATGGCCAAGCTTAGCAATGGAACCCAGAGAGAGCAGATACCAGTTATTACGAAGTACACCATAACGACCCAGATAACGCTTATCACATTGTGATAACTCTTCAGCATTAGAAGAAGTTGAACCAGGATAGATGTCGTTGATACCACTTTCCTTTTCGCCATTTCCACCCCATGGTGTCAGGTCATCACCAAAGTGCTTGATGCGAATGGCGTAATAGGCAATACCATCTTCATACCTGTTGATTGTACCAAGTGCAGTATTAACAGCTGCAACGACTTCGTCTTGGCCTTGATCTTCACCATACGTCCTTGAAACTGTATCGCTAATTTTAATAGTGAAAGATTTAACATTCACTTTTCCAGCCCTGTTCACCCTCCAGTTTACAGTAACATCCTCTCCTGTCAAGGTTGCTGAAGTTCCCTGAACAACACCTTGATACCAAGTCTTAAACGTACTATTCAGCATCAAGGCTTTAGCAGCCTCCGCATTCAAATCTGCCTGTGTGTAAAGGGTCTTGCGGTCATTGTTAAATGTGTAAAAATCTTTACCACCATTAAACTTGACAGCCAAGACCACACGGGTAGTGTTCTTATAAGTCTGGCGCAGCACGCTAAACGTATTCTCAAAGCAATACTGAGGGTTAGCCATATCATTTCCTGTAGCAAACGTCTTATTCGACGGCTCATAGAAATCATCAGTACCTGCATCATTGGAATAATTAGGATCATAAGCCCAATAGCTACGATAGTAAAGTGATGACGAAGTACCAGCATCTGTATCAGCAGGCTTCTTAACCGGGTTTACACCAACAAAACGGAAACGGTCATTAGCTTGATTTGTAGCATAATCACTGAACATTCCCCATTGAGAATCCGTATAAGTATTACGGACAATATAAGATTTCTTATTCGTATTGTCGAGAACCCATCCGTTTAGCGTGGCTGTCGCAAGAGCTTCACCGTCCGCATCTGTTACATCTTCATTTACTGTAATTGCAGAAGAAGTTCCAGCTATTGTCACCTTAGCCAAACCACGCTCTACAAAGATTTCTGCCGAAGGAGTAGCATTGGCAGCCTGAGCCTCTGTCTCAGACTCGTAGATCTTAGTCACAGGTGCCAGCACCTTTGCATGGCCAGCAGTATTCAAACCCTCATTTCCACTTTCCAGGTCACTCAGCACAGCATTCGTCATGAAGAAGCTGTTATTTGCATTACGGAATTTTGTGGTCGCATTGGTCGTTGTTGACATAGCAGACTGAAGAGTAGCCAAAGTTGTTATGTTGGTATCACCAACTTTCATGATTCCGTTTGCAACATCAGCCGTAGTAACGACATCCGTGTAATTCAACATAGCCAGTACGAACAATTTTCCTGATACGTCTTCATTCAATTTGAAGACGATATTGTCACTAGTCTTCGTAATCTGATTAGGATTGTCACCATTCGTATTCCAATTAGTGCTCTTAGTCACCACCTGCTGAAGTGTGGCGCTAGCCTCATCCGAACCTCCAAAGACTGCCAACAAGACATTGTCAACTTGATACTCAATGGCAATACCATCATCAAGCTGCGGAGCCTCTTGCCACCCACGAGTAGATACCTCGGGCTGTGTCGGCAAATTAATGTTCACATTCAGATAGCCCTTACCTTTACCATCCATGGTTCCTGCAACATCTTCTACGGAGTCCTTCGTAGAACATGCTCCTACCAGCAGTCCCACTGCTGCTAAGGCTAAGATACTTAACTTTTTCATAAGTTTTGTTTTTTGAATTGTTATACTTAATTATTGATTTAATTGTTCTATATAATATATAATAGGTGTAACTACTTCAGGATGCTGATGGCATCAAGGTTCTTCGAGACATCAAGACCCTTGGCGGCTGCCTGCTGCAACAGACGCTCGGCATCGTCGTAACGCTTCTGGATGATGGCGATGACGGCTCGGCTGTTGAGGGCCTCAGCACTGTCGCCAGCACGCTCCAGCAAGCTCTCGGCCTTCAGCAGATCCTTCTGACGGATAGCGACATTAGCTAAGTTGACGAGGGCCTGCGGATCATCGGGATAGATGTTCACAGCCGTCTGCATCATACGGTTGTACTCAGGACTGTTGGGCTCCAGAGTCTGGGCCACATCCCACATCTCACGCAGCGACAGCTGGTAGGGCTTCTTCTTATAGATCTCCTTGGCCTGCTCCAGCGTGAAGTCGCTGAAGTTGAAGGATATCTCGTAGTCAGAGCGGCGCAGACCGGGATAGACGTTCTGCAACAGGTACTTATACTCGGCAGGATACTGCTTCTTGATCTTCCACTCCTTGGGGTCGGGCTGCAGCGACGTGTCGTCGATGATGTCGAGAATCTGCTGCCTGTGGGGCAGTACAGCCTCGTCCATCTCCTCGACAGCCTTGCGCAGACCAATCCAGTTCTCTGGCGTAGCCTCAGCAGGGGCAAAGACTTCTGCGGGCAGTTTGTATTGCTGCTTCACATATTCGGTAAGTGACTTGGCGCGGTTCTCGGCCAACATCTTATTATGGTCATAGGGACTCTCCGGCGATGCCCAGCCATGAATCTTGATCTGGCGGACAGAGACATTGGGATCGGCCACCATGACATCGAGGGTATCGGTGATCTTACGCAGTTCGCTACGGTTGTTCATGTAGTCGGGCTTCATGTCCCACTTGTTCACGACGAAGGTGATATAGGCGGTGCCATGCAGGCTGCGATCCTTCTTGGCAGCGGCTGGCACGATATCGGCCAGACGGATGAGGTCGTAGGGATCGGGCTTTTCCAGGGTTCCGAGGAAGGCCTGTCCGAAATCCTTTGACTCGCCACAACCGCAGAGGTCGCACTCTAACCAGAGGTCGGCGCCGCTGTGCCAGTCCTGACGGTCTACGGCATCGGTATAGCTGTAGGTCTGGGGCTGTCCGACGAGACGGCGTACTCGCTCGCTGTTGTCGGCATAGAAGCCGTCGACACCGTCGCGCTCAAACACAATCTCCTGGCGGCGCCCCGTGACGAGCAGACTCTTAAAACGCTGCCGCTGGGTGCTGTCGCGACTCACAAGCACTGGGGTGAAGGCACGGAAACGATTGGAAGCCACCTCGAGGGAGTCGAGAACGAAGTCGGCGGTAAGCACCGTCTTACCCTCAGTCGTGGTGACCTGCCAGTTGTTTACTTTCATACGGGTATCCACCTCACCCTTCTTCGTCGGAAGAGAAATGGTGGTCTGGGCGGCTAAGGCTGTCGCAAGGAACAGCAACGAAGCTATGGTCAGTATTCTATTTTTCATTGCAGTAAGGTCTTAGAACATATATAATAAGGAGAGGGCAAGCTTGGTGGGACCGACGTACCACTTATTGCCGTCGTCGATCTTCTTGCCGCAGATGCCGCAGTTGAACTTGTCGTAGGTGATATAGGCGGCACCCACACCGATGGAGGCCTCGAAGTTCCAGTGACGGGAGAGGATCCACTGATAGCCGTAGGCCACACCGCCACCGACGAACCAGCCCTCATGACGGTAGTCCTTCAACTCGTCCCACCAGCCGAACGGCGGCTTGATGCCGTAGGCGTCGAACTGTCCGCCGAAGGCATGGATGCCTACGAACGATCCGTTGAAACGGTGACAGAACCAGTAGCGGTACTCGGGGTTCACCACCCAGTGCTTGAGGAACTTCTCACTGGAGCCGCTTCCGAACTTCCAGGGGTTCAGTCCATAAAACACTTGGAACGTGTGCTTCTTGCCCGTCCCAATTTCCATTCCGATGTTGGGTGTTGTCGTGGCATCATACAGAAGATTGGTCTTCACTGCCACCTGCTGTGCGCTGGCGCTCTGGATACCCATGGTTAATAGAAGCGCCACTGCCATTACAGCCTTTTTACAATAACTCTTCACGTCAAAATTGATTTGTTAGATATGCCTTATTCAAAGAACTTGGTCTTGCAAAGGTAAGGTATTTTTGCTAAAACAAAGGAATAAGATGCCGATAAAGATTTAAAATTTAATCTTCTTTTACAAAGTAACGCGTTGCTTTAACAGTATTTAGTAAATAATTGTAAAATCTTCGATGCCTATCCACTCCACGATGCCAGAAGTTGAACAAATGTAAACACGGGGAATGGTTGAGGAAGCGAAGAGGTTGAAGATACGGCGGTCGCTCTGTGGGGAATAAGGAATGGACAGTCCGTTGGCCTGCCAGTAGGCGGCTATATCCGACGCCGATTCCTCTCGAGCAATGGCTATCATCTGGAAACCTGGCTCGCTGCGGTAGCGCAGATAGTAGTCGTTCAGCTCTGGCAACTCCCGCTGGCAGTCACTGCACGTCGTATTGAAGAATACAATGATGGTGGGGCCAGTGAGATGGTCGGATGAAAACACGTAGTTGGAGTCGCCGTCTGTCACCTCAACGGAGAACGATGGCAGATGGTCGCCGACTTTTACCAGATCCTCAGAATCAGAGGGGTCTTCATCGCTGTCGATGACACAGCCGGTGAAGAGGCAAAGGGGCAGGAGAAATGTCAATAATGCTTTCATCGGCTGCAAAGGTAATCATTAATATTTGTATAAGGTTTGCCGTTTACCGATAATAATATAGAATTTAGGATTATTTATGGTTTTTATTTGTCTGATTGAAAAAAATACACTATCTTTGTCGGCTGAAATCAACTATATATTATAAATAAGGTATATGAAACAGTTCTTTAAGATGACACTCGCCACAGTCTGTGGCATCGCGATTTTCCTATTAATAGCAGGATTCTTCCTCGTTATCTCTCTTGCCGGCATGCTGGCCAGTGACTCCGCTCCCACCAAGGTGCAGGACAACTCTGTGTTCGTGATCAAGCTTAGCGGTACCATCAGTGAACGGGCTGAGAGCGGTACTCCCCTCGACGCCGTACTCGGCATGGGCGACATGAGTGCCATGGGCCTCGACGACCTAATCAGAAGCATCCGCAAGGCTAAGGAGAATGACAATATCAAAGGTATATACCTGGAAGGAGGCTTGACGGAGTTTGATGCGGCGGCCACAGCCCAGCAGTTGCGCGACGCCCTGAAGGACTTCAAAGAGAGCGGCAAATGGATCGTGGCCTACGCCGACCAGTATATGCAGGCCAACTACTACGTGGTGTCCGTCGCCGATAAGGTGTATCTGAACGATAACGGCATGATCGACCTACGAGGTCTCGGCGGCAAAGGAACATATTATAAGGGGTTGTACGACAAGATCGGCGTGAAGTACCTCGTGGCCAAGGTGGGTAAATACAAGAGCTACGTGGAGAGCAATACCCAGACCGGCATGAGCGACTACGACCGTGAGCAGCGCTCGGCATACGTCAACGGCATCTGGCAATACTGGCTGAAGGAGATGGCCGAGGGACGGGGCGTAAAGGCTGAAGACCTGAACCAGATGGCCAACGACAGTATCATGGCCTTTGCCAATCCACAGTACTATGTCAAGGCGAAACTGGTTGATAAGATCATCTTCCCTGACGAGCTGAAGGCAGAGATCAAGAGCCGTCTGGGTATCGATAAGGACAAGGAGATTCCGCAGCTGAGCCTCGCAGACATGATCAACGTGAAGTCGAAGGACAGCAAGGATGGTGACAAGATTGCCGTCTATTACGCTTATGGCAGCATCGTGGACAGCGAGGCACAGAACCTCATCAATGGTGGCGGCCACTGTATCGTGGGCAAGAAGACAGCAGAGGACCTGCAAGAGTTGGCTGACGACGACAATGTGAAGGCCGTGGTGTTCCGTGTGAACTCCGGCGGCGGCAGTGCCGCTGCCTCTGAGCAGATCCGCCACGTCCTCAAACAGATTAAGACCAAGAAGCCCGTGGTTGTGTCGATGGGCGGCGTGGCTGCTTCCGGCGGCTACTGGATCAGTTCTCCTGCCAACTATATTTTCGCTGAGCCAACCACCATCACCGGCAGCATCGGCATCTTCGGACTGATACCTAACTTCAGCGGACTCGTTCAGGACAAGCTTGGCGTCACCTTCGACGGTGTGACCACTAACAAATACTCCGATTACGAGATGGACCTCGTCGTTGGCAAGGACCCCGAACAGGTGCTGAAATACATGCAGACTTATATCGACCGCGGCTACCAGTCGTTCCTTGACATCGTGTCGGAAGGACGCGGACTGAAACCTGCACAGGTCGACTCCATCGGTCAGGGCCGTGTGTGGCTCGCTCCCGATGCCCTTAAAATCAAGCTCGTTGACCAACTGGGCAGTCTTGATGATGCCGTGAAGAAGGCTGCCGAACTGGCCAAGCTCGACGAATACTACACGGCTTCATATCCCGGCAAGGGCAGCTGGCTCGACGCCTTCATGCCCAAGCAGGATAAGGGTACTTATCTCGACGGGAAACTCCAAGCTGAGATCAAAGCTCTCTTAGGCGACCTCTACGAACCGCTCATGGAGATCCGCCAGAGCATCCAGAACGGCAACACCATCCAGGCAAGGATGCTGGAGGACACGAGGGTGAAGTAGTTTATAGTTTACGGTTTACGGTTTACAGTTTATAGTTTAGGGTCTACAGTGATCAATCAGGGTAGAATAGAGGGCGACCTCATCAGTATCAATAGGAAGCTATCGCCACTGAGCTGGCTGTACGGACTGGGCGTCGGCTTCAGGAACATACTCTTTGATATGGGTATCCTGAAAAGCCGTTCCTTTACCGTACCCGTCATCTCCGTCGGTAACATCACCGTCGGCGGCACGGGCAAGACACCTCACGTGGAATACCTTATCCAACTCTTAAAAGACCGGGCAAAGGTGGCTGTGCTGAGCCGGGGCTATAAACGCAAAAGCCACGGGTTTGTATTGGCGGATGAGCAATCTACGGTCAACGATATCGGCGACGAGCCCTTCCAGATGAAGACGAAATTCCCTGATATCACGGTGGCCGTGGACAAGAAACGGACACGGGGCATCGACCATCTGACCAGCGGCGAATACGTCAAAGACATTGACGTCATCTTCCTTGACGACGCTTACCAGCACCGTTATGTGAAGCCTGGCATCAATATCCTGCTCGTAGACTACCACCGACTGGTGATCTACGACACACTATTACCGGCAGGACGACTGCGGGAACCCGTGAAGAGCAAGGACAGGGCCGATATTGTGATCGTCACGAAATGTCCGAAGGACCTGAAGCCCATGGAGTTCCGTGTCATCACCAAGGCGATGAACCTCTACCCCTACCAACAGCTCTTCTTCTCCACCCATGAGTTCGGATCGCTGAGACAGATGTTTGGAGAGGACCAGAAGCCTCTCAATACCATCGCTGACAAGAACGTGATGCTACTCACCGGCATCGCCTCACCGGAACAGATGCAGACCGAACTGCAGGCATACACCAAAAAGGTGACGCCGCTGGCCTTCAGCGACCATCATGCATTCAACAAGAAGGATGTGGAACGGATCAACGAGACGTTCAGTGCCCTACCCTCACCCAAGCTCATCGTCACTACCGAGAAAGACGAGACGCGACTGTTGCAGGTAGAAGGTCTCAGCGACGAGGTGAAGAACAGCCTCTACGTGCTGCCTATCAAGATACAGATCCTGCTCAATCAAGAAGAAACATTCAATCAAACAATTATTAGCTATGTACAAAAGAATTCAAGAAACAGCATCCTGGCTAAAACGCCGGATGACCACAAGCCCAAAGACAGCGATCGTCCTGGGGACCGGCCTCGGACAATTAGCTTCAGAAATAACTGACAGGGCAGAGATTCCCTATTCGGAGATTCCTAACTTCCCCGTATCCACCGTCGAGGGTCACAGCGGCAAGCTGATCTTCGGTAAGTTAGGAGGCGTGGATATCTTAGCCATGCAGGGCCGCTTCCATTTCTATGAAGGTTACTCGATGAAAGAAGTGACATTCCCTGTCCGTGTGATGTACGAACTGGGCATCAAGACACTCTTCGTCAGTAATGCCGCTGGTGGTATGAACCCCGCATTCAGCATCGGCGACCTGATGATCATCACCGACCATATCAACTTCTTCCCAGAGCACCCGCTCCGCGGCAAGAACTTCCCCACCGGTCCACGGTTCCCGGATATGCATGAGACCTATGACATGTCGCTGGTGGCACTGGCCGACAAGATTGCCGAGGAGAATAACATCAAGGTGCAGCACGGCGTCTATGTCGGTGTACAGGGTCCCACCTTCGAGACACCGGCAGAATATAAGATGTACCATCTGTTTGGCGGTGATGCCGTGGGTATGTCCACCGTTCCTGAGGTCATCGTAGCTCACCACTGCGGCATCCGCACCTTTGGCGTTTCCGTCATCACCGACCTCGGGGGCTTTGACGATCCTGTAGAGGTCAGCCATGAGGAGGTGCAGGAGGCTGCCAACAAGGCCCAGCCCCTGATGACAACGATCATGCGAGAGATGATAGTACGCTCGGAAAAGGTGGAGAGTAACGTTGAGGATAAGTTTAATACTGATCACCCGACAGAAGGATGGAAATAGCGAAACTCGGTGAGTTCGGACTGATAGACCACCTCACCAAAGACATCAAGGTGAAGAACGAGAGTACGAAGTACGGTGTGGGCGATGACTGCGCCGTACTCTCTTATCCTGACAAGGAGGTGCTCATCACCACCGACCTGCTGATGGAGGGTGTGCACTTCGACCTGACCTATATCGACCTGCAGCATCTCGGCTACAAGAGTGCGATGGTAAATATCAGCGATGTGTTCGCCATGAACGGCACTCCCCGTCAGATGACGGTCTCGCTGGCCATCAGCAAACGGTTTTCGGTAGAGGATATGGAGGCTTTCTATAGCGGTCTGCGCATGGCTTGTGACAAATGGGGCGTCGACATTGTCGGCGGCGACACCACCTCGAGCTATACTGGTCTGGCCATCTCGATCACCTGCATCGGTGAGGCAAAGAAGGAGAACATCGTCTATCGCAACGGGGCGAAGAACACCGATCTCATCTGCGTCTCGGGAGATCTTGGCGCCGCCTACATGGGTCTGCAACTCCTTGAACGCGAGAAGAGCGTCTATTATGGTCAGGTGAACGACCTGCAGAAAAAGATTGCCGAGGCCAAAGCCGCCGGCGACGATGCGAAACTCTCAACTCTCAACTCCCAGCTCTCAGCCCTCAAAGACTTCCAGCCCGACTTCAGCGGCAAGGAATATCTGCTGCAACGCCAACTTCAGACCGAGGCTCGTGGCGACATCATCGAGAAACTGCGTGAAGCAGGCATCCGTCCTACGGCCATGATGGATATCAGCGACGGACTTTCCTCGGAGCTTATGCACATCTGCAAACAGTCGGGCGTCGGTTGTCGTATCTACGAGAAGAATATCCCCATCGACTACCAGACGGCAGTGATGGCCGAAGAGATGAACATGAACGTCACCACCTGTGCCCTGAATGGCGGCGAAGACTACGAGTTGTTGTTTACGGTTCCCATCGGCGACCATGCCAAGATAGAGCAGGTCGAGGGCGTGAAGCTGATCGGACATATCACCGAGGCAAAATTCGGACAAA